>Ga0315298_1000035_pt1 | contig 245419 bp, 223 predicted proteins | sample WHS_1_MG_FD_203077 | JGI IMG/M metagenome (GOLD analysis project Ga0315298, IMG submission 203077) | Extremophilic microbial mat communities from Washburn Hot Springs, YNP, Wyoming, USA - WHS_1_MG | ecosystem: Environmental > Aquatic > Thermal springs > Hot (42-90C) | place: USA: Wyoming... | reverse complement strand
TCGCAGGATCAATCTCTGCCTCTCCCCTCTCATTTATCACAGGCACACTATAAGGACATACCCTCACACATGTCAAACAAGCCGCACAACGCTCACCATCCACCACAGCCACAACACCACCAACAAAGAGCATATCTTGGGAAAGAATGGTTGAGGCTCGGGCCGAGGCTGCTTCTGCTTGAGCAATAGTTTCATTGATTGATTTTGGGTAGTGTGCCATTCCTGAAAGAAACATGCCATCTGATGCAAAATCTACTGGTCTTAATTTCACATGGGCCTCGAGGAAAAATCCATCAAGGGTTAAAGGGAATTTAAAAAGATTAGCAAGCTCTTTACTTCCTTCATTTGGAATTACGGCCTCTGAGAGAATAACTAAATCAGGATAAAAAGATATAGGAATCTTAAGCATTTGATCTTCTATTTTAACTTTTAATCTTCCATCTATTAAGGAAATAGATGGCTTGTTTTTTTCATCGAATCTAAAAAAAAGAACCCCTTTCTTTCTTGCCTCTGTGTAAAAGGCTTCCTTAAACCCATAGGTTCTCATATCTTTATATAGGATAATGATGGAAGTATCAGGGTTTACTTCTTTCATCTTAAGGGCATTCTTGATAGCAACTGAACAGCATATTCTACTACAGTAAAAAGTTCTACTTGAATCCTCATCCCATGGGCCTACGCACTGGATCATAACAATTGTTTTAGCTTCTCGAATAGAAGGATGTGATTTATAGAGGCGTTCTTCAAACTCTTCCTGTGTTAAGATACTTGGGTGTTCACCTAAATTGTAAGCTTTGCCCCTATATTCTTTTCCTCCAGTGGCAATAATGGTTGTTCCATGCTCTAAAATCCTTTCTTCTGAGCCATTTAATTTTGAAATCTTTGTTTTAAAATTTCCTACTGATCCTTCATGTTCAATTACCTTGTATTCTTTAAAAATTTCAATTTTTGGATGTCTTAAAACCCTGCTGACTATTTCTTTTAAAAATGCCTGAGGATTTTCTCCATCCAAACTGTAATAAATCTTTCTTAATCTTCCTCCCAATTCATTTTCCCTCTCAACCAAATAGACCCCATATCCTTGTTCTGCTAAACTTAAGGCACTTACCATTCCAGCTAAACCACCTCCAACAATGAGGCAGTTTCTTACAATACCTCTTGGGATTTCATGAACTGGTTCCAAACCTTTTGAGCAGGCAACAGCCATTTGAATGAGCTCTTTTGCCTTTTTTGTAGCTTCTTGTTTTTGATTCATATGAACCCATGAACATTGATCCCGTATATTTGCCATCTCAAAGAGATAAGGATTCAATCCAACCTCTCTGATTGTATCTCTGAATAATGGTTCATGGGTTCTTGGAGTACATGAGGCAACAATTACACGATTTATGTTTAGCTCTTTTACCCTATCTTGAATGAGTTTTAGTGAATCTGATGAACAAGTATAGATAGTATTCTCAGCATGGACAACATATGGAAGGGACTTTGCGTATTCTGTTACTTCTTTCACATCTACAGTTCCAGCAATGTTTGTCCCACAACTACATATAAATACTCCTATCCTTGGTTCCTCATCAGGAGAAAGACATCTCTCTGGTGGATACTCTTTTTTCTTAATTAGGGTTCCTCTCGCCTCTCCAATTAATGAAAGGGCCCGCGAAGCTGCTCCACTTGCCTGAATGACGCTATCAGGAATATCTTTTGGTTCTGTAAATGCTCCACAGGCAAAGACTCCTTCACGATTTGTATCAAGGGGTTTAAAATCCTTAGTAAGACAAAAATTATATGAATTAAGTTCCACTCCTGAAGCCTTTGAAAGTTCTTCAATGTTTGGAAGAAAGGCCATGCCCACGCTCAATATCACCATATCAAATCTTTCCTCAATGAGTTTATGGCCATTTCTTGAATCCTCATATCGAATAATAATATCTTTAGTATCTGGTTCTTCCTCGAGGTAGGATATTCTACATTGAACATATTTAATACCCTTTTCTTTTCCCCTTTCAAAGTATGCATCAAATCCCTTTCCAAAGGCTCTCATATCCATCTGAAAGATCTTTATTTCAATCCCTGGTATATGCTCCAGGGCGAGCATAGCTTCTTTAGTAGCATACATGCAGCATACAGAACTACAGTAATCCATATCCTTTTGTCTTGAGCCAACACATTGAATAAAGGCAATCTTTTTAGGTTCTTTATGGTCTGAGGATTTTCTTGTGATATGGCCCCCAAATGGTCCAGAGGCACTGAGCATTCGTTCAAATTCCATACTTGTAATCACATTTTGATAACGGCCATAGCCAAGCTCAGGAGAAAGCTTAGGGTTGTAAAGGGAATATCCTGGAGCGAGAATTACAGACCCAACTTCGATTTCTTCAAATACATCTGCTTGTTGATGATCAATTGCTTCTCGCTTGCAGACTTTCACACATAGATGACATTCTGAGCATATCCCACAGGAAAGACATCGAGAAGATTCTTTTCTTGCCTCTTCCTCTGTTAAAACAAGTTCTACCTCTCTAAAATCTCTAATCCTTTCTGCTTCTGGTAGCTCAGGAACCTTTGTTCTTGGTGAAAGATTTACTTTCCCTTCTTCTACCATAGCTTCAATTTCTTCCCGAGATAGATCGACCACAGGAAGAGGAATCTTCTCTCTCGGGGTAAGGAGGGGGACTCCTCTTAAATAACGGTCAATGGATAAGGCAGCCCTTCTCCCATCTGCAATGGCTTGAATTAATATCCATGGTCCTCTTGCCACATCTCCACCTGCAAATACTCCAGGTCGATTTGTAGCAAGAGTTGCTGGATCAACAGCAAATGTTCCTTTATCGGTAACTTCCAGTCCATGGGTTTCATCAAGGAATGAGATTTCAGGGGCTTGCGCAACTGCTGCAATCATTGTATCAGCTTGTATAATGAACTCTGAACCCTTTATGGGAATAGGTCTTCTTCGACCAGAGGCATCAGGTTCTCCTAATTCCATCTTAATACACTTTATTCCTTTAACATGACCATTTTCAACCATTACCTCAATTGGGGCAGTTAGGAATTTGATCTCTATACCCTCTTTCTCAGCAGCCTCAACTTCCCAAGAATTTGCAGGCATTTCCTGGCGTGAGCGTCTATAAAGAATAGTGACCTTCTTTGCCCCTAATCTAAGGGCAGTACGTGCAGAATCAATGGCAACGTTTCCACCTCCTATAACAACTGTTTTTTCACCAACCTTAGGAGCAATTGGAATTCCAAAAGCAATGATGAATCGGTCTTCAAATCCCTCCATTACTCCATATCTTTCGGCGAGGTTAACTCCTTGCAAAAAAGGGACACCATGATGGACACCTAAGGCATCTTCTCCAGGGATACCAAGCTTTTGAGGTTCATGAGCACCTATGGCTAAAAAGATTGCTGAGTAACCAGCATCAAATAGGGTATTAATATTACGAATTGGAGTATTAAGTTTTAATTCAACATTTGGATGATTTACAATATCATCAATCTCTCTTTGGAGCACATCCCTTGGAAGACGATATGAGGGAATTCCAACCCTCATCATCCCTCCTGCTACAGGAAGTGCTTCAAAAATAGTAACTTTGTATCCCATTTGTGAAAGTTGATGTGCACAGCTTAGTCCTGCAGGTCCTGCACCAACAATGGCTACCTTCGCATCAGGTCTTTTTGTCTCATTTGAACTTATTTCATGGGTTTCAGGTATTGCTTTTATTTGCTCACGATGCTCATAAACCCAATCGGCTACGAATCTTTTTAGGGCACATATAGCTACAGGGCTATCAAGTTTTCCTCGATTACATTTATCTTCACAAGGATGGTTACATACTCGGCCAACAGTTGCAGGAAATGGGTTATACTCTTTTATAACTTCAAGCGCCTCTTTGTATCTACCTTGTTGAATTAGTGCTATATATCCCTGAGCGCTTGTTTCAGCCGGACAAGTTGCCTTACAAGGGCTTGTTCCCTTTTTAGTAACTAAATAGGTATTAGGAATAGCTTGAGGATAAGGTTTATAGATTGCTTTTCTCTGATCGAGTCCTTCGTTAAATTCATTAGGAAGAATAACAGGACAAACTTCTGTACAATCGTTACAACTTGTGCATTTAGTTTCATCAATATAACGAGGATGCTTTCTAATGGTGGCTATGAAATGGCCAGCTTCTCCTTTTAGAGAAACCAATTCAGAATTTGTGATGATTTCAATATTTAGATGCCTTCCTGCCTCAACCAGTTTTGGAGAGACTATACACATTGCACAGTCATTTGTTGGGAAAGTCTTATCGAGTTGAGCCATTTTTCCACCAATTGCTGCTCCCCGCTCAAGAAGGTAGACTTTAATACCAGAATTTGCTAAGTCAAGAGCTGCCTGAACTCCAGCAATTCCTCCTCCAACCACTAATGCAGCACCAATCTTTTGATTCATATATTTCCTCTCAAATTTAAATAGTCTCTTTTTAAAAGAGCTAAGATAAAAATAGAGTTTAAAGCTTCAGGGCATCAAGATATTTCGATATTCTATCTTCTGCACCAATGGGTATAAAGTGAACCCCCTGACATAGATCTTTAAGCCCTTTTACAAGGTTACTAACAATCTCTATACTTGCCTTTTCTTTATCAGGTGCCTTTGCCAATTTCTCGATAATGTGATTTGGAACCATCCCAGGTTTTACATGTTTATTCAGAAAATAGACCCATTTCAGCAGATCGAACAAGTATAATTTCTGCAATAACAGGTATTCTCATAGGTTCAATCCTTTTCATAAATTGATTGAAAGAATCAAGGTCAAAAACAGGAGTAGTAAGAAAATATCTCGTACCAAGTTTTGCAAGCTCCTCCATTTCCTTAAGCTCTAAGTCAGGCACCTTCTTGCCCCAACTCGAGTCAATACCAGACCCTATACAGAACTTAGGTTTAAAGGGTATTTCTTTTCCTGATATGTCATGTCCTTCTTGAAGACTCTCTAAGACAGAGAAGAGTTTTCCTGAATCAACGTGGAAGAACATAATTTCTTGGAGACTATCACCTGTAATTCTATAATCTTCTGTAAATGCAAGGATATTTTCAATCCCTGTTTCCGCTGCCCTAATCAAATGCTCTTGAATATCAATTCGACTCTTTTCTCTACATGTTGTTTGGAGGATAGGTTCAAATTTCTGCTCTTTTAAAACTCGACAAGTTCCCAAAGTATCTGTAACGAGGCCTTCAATCTTAAGTTCAGGGACAGTAAGTGCATCAATTCTTCCTCTTATTTTCTCAATATTTCGTGATAATTCCTGAACCCCTGTTCCAATTGGTGGTTGAATCTCTGAGGTTACAACAAACCTTTTATTTTTTAAACTTTCTTCTAACTTCATAGTTTTCTCCTTTTTAAAAAACAGGAAAATTATTTTTTAAGGCCGAGAAGCTTAGCGACTTCAAATTTTAATTGCTCCAATGGCAATGGTTTTGAAAAACAAGCATCAGCGCCGAATTCTTTCATCTGTCGGAATGCCTCATCATTAAGATAAGCAGAAAGAACTATAATCTTTATATCCTTTGTTTCTGGATTTGATTTAATCTTCTGACAAACCTCATAACCGTTGATATCAGGCATCATAATATCCAGAATAATCAGATCAGGCTTAAAGTGGCTTACCTGAAGCCCTGCTTCAAAACCATCTGAGGCAGAAATCATCTCATAGCCATATTCGTCTTCCTCAAGCGCTTGGACAATTGTTTCAACAATGATCTTATCATCATCAACAACAAGAATCTTTTTACGCTCCTCCGCTTTTGATTCCTCAGGAAGAGGCATTCCCCTCTCTTTAAGAAACTGATCAAGGTCTTCTTTCTTTATTCTTCGATGACCTCCCACAGTCTTATAAGCTTTAAGATGGCCTGCCTCAATCCAATTAATGATGGTTTTTGGAGAAACCTTACAATATTTACTTGCTTGGGATACAGTAAGAATTTCCATTTTTTCTCCTTTTATAGAATTTACAGAAATTATAATTACTACAATTTTTACAGTTTGTCAAGTATTTTTTTAGTAAAAAATGTCAAAAAATTGGATAAAAATGAAGCAAAATATAAACAAGATAAGGATAGTTGTTATAATAAGGTTACTTAAATTAGAAATATTATAAAAATTTCAATAGGTTAGTTAAAATATAAATAAACTTTCAAATTTGGTATTTTTTTTGCACATTATTTTTTATTATGGATAACCGAAAGGGTTTAATAATAATTCTTCGGTGGTTAATCATTATTGTTATTTCCTACCTTATTCTTTTCGGTAGAGGAAGGATAATTGATCAAAATTTAAGTAATCTTCTAATTTTAATTTATATTGCAAGTAATATTTGCCTTATTTTTCTACCCGTGAGTCTTTTTTACAGCTCAAAATTTTTCTTCTCGCTCGTAGTTTTTGATACTCTAATTGTTTCAATTGGAATGTATTTATCAGAGAAGATGATAAGTGATTTTTATATTGTTTTTTTCTTGATCATTATCTTCGCATCGATTAGCAGAAATTTAAAACTTCTCATGATTATGGGTAGTATTAGCTCATGTGTTTATGGTTTACTTCTCTATTCAAGGGGATTATTGCTTACATCTGAAGGTGGTAGTTATTTTCTTCGAATTCCGTTTATATTTATCATGACCGCCTTCTATGGATATATTGTTCAAACTCTGACAGAAGAAAAGCGAGAGGAACTTGTAATCTCTGAGGATAAATATCGGGGCCTATTTGAAAATGCCAATGACGGCATTATTATCTTAAAAGTTCCTTCCTTAGAGATTATCGATGTAAATATGGAAGTGGAGAAAGCCTTGGGATATAGAAAAGAAGATCTTCTTAGCAAAGATATTTTTTTCTTAATAAGAAGTGAAGAGATAGAGAAAGCTAAAGATTTTTTCCATAAGATCAAACAAAAAGATGGTGCAAGAACAGACGAGCTTTCCCTAATAAAGAAGGATGGATTACCAATAGAAGTAGATATTTCTGGCAAGAGAATTGATTTGGGAGAAGAGGCATTTTATCAAATAATTTTTCGGGATCTCACTCAACAACGAATACTTGAAAAAAAGATTAGGGATAGTAAAAGGAGTCTTGAAGCTATCTTCGATGGAATACAAGACCAACTCTCTATTCAGTCGCCTCAATTTACAATTTTACGGGTAAATAGAGCTGTGATTAAAAATTACTCGACAACTTTTGGAGATTTGCTTGGTAAAAAATGCTACGAAGCTTATTACCAGAGGAGTACTCCATGTGAAAAATGTCCAGTAAAAATTACCATAGAAACGAAGAAGCCATCTTCTTCCATATATAAATTGTTAGAAATTGATAAAACCCTTCAAATATTTTCATATCCTATATTAGATGAACAGGGAAATCTCTTATCTGTAATCGAATATGTAAAGGATGTCACAGAACAACAACGTCTTCAGGATCAATTGATTCAGTCTGAAAAATTGGCAGGTATAGGTATTTTAGCTTCTGGGGTGGCTCATGAAATTAATAATCCGTTAAGTGGTATCATTGGGATGGCAGAATTAGCCTTAGAAGAGGATGATCTTAATAAGCAAAAGAATTATCTAAGCGATATTTTATCTTGTGCACAAAGGATTGCAGAGATCACTAATGGATTAAGATCATACTCGAGGATGGCTAAGAAAGAGGAGCTTGTTGAAATTGATATAAATGATATTCTCGAATCCTCTTTGAAGATTGTCAATTTTGCCTTTAAAGGTATTCAGGTAGATGTGGAGAGACAATTTCAGCCTCTTACAAAAATCAAGGCTAATCCAGGAGAGATTCAGCAGGTTTTTGTCAATTTAATTACAAATGCATTTCAGGCCTTAAATGGAAAGAAAGGAGTTGTAAGTCTAATGACGAAAGCCTCGGAAGATTTTGTCGAGATTAAAATTAAAGATAATGGTATAGGTATTCCGGAAAAACATTTAAATAAGATCTTTGATCCTTTTTTTACAACGAAGAAAGTTGGAGAAGGAACAGGTCTTGGGTTGAATATTGTTTATCGCATTGTAACAAAATATGACGGTATAATAAATGTGGAGAGTAAAGAAGGGGTTGGAACTACATTTACAATTAAATTTCCAAGGAGGGATTATGTATGAAAAATAAAAGGATCTTAATTGTTGATGATGAAGAGGTAATCCGTAAATTTGTAAAGATTCAACTCAGTAAACTTGGTTACGAGGTTGGAGAAGCTGAGGATGGAGAAAAAGCTATTGCTAAATTGGCGAGTGAGGATTTTGATTTAATTATTTGTGATATTATGATGCCCAATAAAGATGGATGGGAGGTCATTAAGGAGGTGAGAGCAAACCCAAAGACAAAAGATCTACCGATTATTGTTCTTACAGCAAGGAATGAGGATATAGATATGTTTAAAGGATATGAGATTGGAGCAAGTTATTATATGACAAAACCATTTACAAAGGGTCAACTTCTATATGGATTGAAACTGATGTTTGAAGAATCAACTAATGAATATAGTCTCTAATAGAAATTTTTAACGCTCTTTAATCCATTCAATAAAACTAAACTTTTAGTATTTCTTTTTTAAAAAATTACTTCTTTTAATCCTTCAAATCTATAAGATTGCCCAATGAATATTAATGGGATATAATTTTAATAAAAATTTTAATTGCTCTTGACCAAAATCATAGAAAGACGTATATATAAATAAAGTAAGCGCCTGTAGCTCAGTTGGATAGAGCTACGGACTTCTAATCCGTGGGTCGGGGGTTCGAATCCCTCCAGGCGCGCCAGAATATAAATTATATTCTTGGATAGTATATGGTGAGTGTAGCTCAGCTGGATAGAGCACTGGGTTGTGGCCCCAGCGGTCGAGGGTTCGAATCCCTTCACTCACCCCAAAGCGCCTGTAGCTCAGTTGGATAGAGCGTCGGACTTCGAATCCGCAGGTCGGGAGTTCGAGTCTCCCCGGGCGCGCCAATCTTTAAATTAATAGTCTTCTGTGTTTTAATATATTACAAATATACTAAACCTTCATTTGACTTGATTCAAAACCCAAACGTCATCCCTTAAGCTTTCTTTATAGGATTAGCATACCTTGAGATCATAGAGATCTCTTTTCCATCTAAGGAGAGTTATGACTTAATTAAAATGACTCAAAATCTAAATAAAATAATTAGCCAAATTGTAATAAATATAATTTTTATCATCAATCGATTTTTCTTATTAAACTCCTCCATTTTAACTCTATATCGAAAATAAATATCATATTACTTTTATTTATATTTAATGCGAACATTTATTTTGATTAAGTTGAAAAATAACATCTTTTTATATATAATTAAATTATTTATTAGTTTAGATAAATAATAAAACATATGAATTTAAAATTTATTCCAAAAATCTTGTTTGGAAATTATATTATTTTTTATATATTTTTTCTTATAACAAACGTTTTTGGAGAAACTTGGAGCAAGCATTATATAGATAGTCTCCCTGATTCTGCATTTGCAATAGTTGAAATAAGAGAAGATGGAAAAAAGATCCGCCATCTTCCACATCATAATCATCTTGGAGAACTTGATATTCCACATTTAAAGAGTGCTTTGGGTAGGATTTATCAAGTTAAATGGTTAGATCCCAATAATTTTGAAAAGGCAAAGAAGCATCTTGAAGAGCATTATCAAGCCTATAAATTGGAGAAGATAAAGGCTCGGGGCCTAAAAAGCCCAATCAATATTAATGAAGCATCAATAAAGGAATTGATGAAGCTTCCCTCAATTGATAAAAAGATTGCTAAGGCTATCATAGAATATAGAAACGCCAATGGAAATTTTAAAAATATAACAGATATTAAAAATGTTAAGGAAATCACAACTAATATCTTTAGTGAAATAGAAGATCTTATTACGGTCGAAGAACCATAAAATATTCGATTCTCTCTCCATTAAGATCGTGAATTATTTTCTCTCATTCTAACTGAATTAAAATAAATTGAAATTCATATATAGAAGGGTGCCTTAGTATTTTATTCTTTTCTTTTAAAGATATTGTCATAATTTATTAAAATAAAAACAAACAATGTAGAAAAAGGCAAAATTTTTTACTTGACTGAATCATTTTCTAAGGTTATGAAGTAAAAAATAATTGGAGGATTTTTTGGTTTCAGATTTAACTCATTGGATAATGGATTTAATGAGGGCTCATGGACAACTTTCTGTTTTCATAGGTGTGATGATTGAGCAGATTATTGTTCCAATACCTTCTCCCATAATCATTATGGGTGCAGGTGCCATTCTCATATTACCAGGACTCTCCATTGGAAAAGCCTTGATTGATATTCTATGGATCATAGTTCTTCCAGGAACTATTGCTTCTACCTTAGGTTCTTATATTGGTTATATGATCAGTTTTTATGGAGGTAAGGCATTGGTTTTAAGATTAAGGCGCTTCTTAGATATTGATTGGGAAGAAATAGAGAATTTAGAAAGAAGATTCATGGGGAAAAAAGAAGGATTCATTATTTTTCTATTACGTGCAATTCCTGTGTTCCCAATTTCTCTGGTCTCTATTTTCGCAGGACTTATTAGGATGCCTATAAGACCATTTACTATCTATACTTTTTTAGGTTCAATATTCAGGTGCCTTTTCTTAGGTTTTTTCGGATGGTGGATTGGAGCTACCTATGAGAAGGTGGCAAGCCGATTGGATTCGGTTGAAACAGCCGTATCGGTTATTTTACTTTTTGTAATGGGATTGGCTTTTTTGCTTTTATATTATAAATTTAGAAGAACGAGATGATCGAAAAAGAAAATAATTAATTAATTCAAATTATACGAGGAGGATAATATATGAGGGTAACTATCGATGAAGAGACATGCATTGGATGTGAATCCTGTGTTGACACATGCCCTGAAGTTTTTGAGATGAGCGGAGATAAGGCCATAGTTAAATTAGAAGAGGTTCCAAATGAAGCCGTCGATTCATGTAAAGAAGCTGTGGAGAATTGTCCTGTAGAAGCCATCCAGATTGAAGAGTAGGGTTTAAAAATTTGAGGGGTATCTCCCCCCTTTTAGGAAAAGATACCCCTCAAATAAATTTATATAAAATTTATTCAAAATATTCTCTAATTTCTTTATAGCGATTAGGGTCTCTTAATCGTTCTAAGGCCTTTGCTTCTATTTGACGAATCCTTTCCCGACTCAATCCGAATTGTTTTCCTATCTCTTCAAGAGTGCATTCTCCATCTTCCCCTATTCCAAAACGAAGTCTAAGAATCTTTTCTTCTCTTGGAGAAAGACCCGATAGCAATTTAGCCACTTGATTAGAGAGATCTTTTTCAAGAAGGGAATCGCTTGGCGAAAGACTTTTTTCATCTGGAATTAGATCTTCAAGTGTACTATCCTCTTCTCCTATAGGCATATCAAGTGATATCGGTTCTTCAATGAGATTAAGTATCTTGTCAACATCGTGTAACGAGATTCCGCTGTCTTTTGATAATTCTTGGGAAGTTGGTTCCCTGCCAAGCCTTTTTACCAAATCCTTAAAGGATTTCATCAACTTACCTTTTATTTCAAAAAGGTAGTTTGGAATTCTAATGGTCCTTGACTTCTCGGCAAAGGCCCTTAGAATAGCGGCTCTTATCCACCACGAGGCATATGTACTGAATTTATAACCTTTCGTATAATCAAATTTGACCATAGCCTGGATAAGTCCAAGATTTCCTTCTTGAATTAAATCCAAAAATGAGAGGCCACGATTGGCATAACGTTTTGCTATACTTACCACTAATCTAAGATTAGCCTCTATTAATTCATTCTTAGCTTTTTGGACTTCATTAAGGGTTTGTTGATATTTTTCTGTTAGTTTCTTATAAAGATTCATTTTTTCTTTCAATTCAGATGGATTAGGTTTTGTCTTTTTTCCATTTTTCTTATTTTTAGTCTGTCGAGTCCCATTATTAGATTTTTTAGTCACGTTTTTTTGAACATCCTGAGGGTAAATCTCTAACTTTAGGCGATTTATTTTACCCTGAAGAATCTTAATTTGACGTTCCCCTTCTTTAATCTTTTTTGCTAATTCAACCTCTTTCTCAGGGGTAAGAAGAGATATCTTTTCAAGGCCTTTTAGATATTCCCATGTGATATCCTGAGGTTCAAATGGAATTTCATCAGGGGAGGCCTTTTCGAGTTTAAACTCTTCGCTCTCGTCAATCTCTAATTCAGCAAGATCATGTTGAAGGTCAAAATCCTCCAAAGCCTCTTCTAAATCATTTTCACTAAAAGAAGGAGGCAAAATTGGAGGCATAGAATCTGGTGTCTCTTGAAAAAGAGACAAAGAAGATATTTGTTCGAGGTTTAAATCCCCTCTTTTTTTAGATGATGTCTTAGAACGTTTCACTGTCCTAACCCCTTTCATATATAATAAAAAACCCCTTCCATTCATCTTCTATGGAAAGGGTATTCAAATGAATTAAATTCCCTTTCAATCGAATGGTTTTTAAAAAATTAACTTAAATTAATTTCATATTCTCCAACAATATTAATATATTCAATATAGATTATTTTGTCAAGCAAAATTTTTAAAAAAATTTTCTTTAAATATTAATAAGTTAGAACTTATGGTTATATAATCCTAAATTTAAATAGGAATTGATTTGTTTGACTTTGAACTAAGTATCTATTATATAAATTAAATACCAATTAAAATTAAAATTTAATATTTGGAAAAAAATGGGATACGTTGACCTTCATTTACACACTACTGCTTCAGATGGTAGTAAGACTCCCTCTGAGATGGTCAGACATGCAAGGGAAAAGGGGCTTCAAGCTATTGCAATTACAGACCACGATACAATAGACGGTCTTCAAGAAGGGTTGCAAGAGGCTGAAAAGATTGGATTTGAATTAATTCCAGGTGTTGAAATAAGTGTGGAGTATCCATTAGGTTCAATGCATGTTTTAGGATTCTTCATCGATAATCAAAATGCTCTACTTAATGAAAGACTAAGATATTTACAGAAAGTAAGAGCGGAAAGAAATCCTAAAATCATAGAAAGATTAAATGCCTTGGGAATACAGATTACTTATGAAGATGTTTTAAAAGTCTCGGGAGGAGGGCAAGTAGGAAGACCTCATTTTGCTCAGGTTCTATTTGAGAAAGGTTATGTAAAAAGCTATCAAGAAGCCTTTGAACGTTTCCTTAAAAAAGGAGCACCTGCATATGTAGATAAGGCAAGATTTACTTCAAAAGAAGCTTTATATTTTATCAAAGAAGCAAAAGGTATTCCAGTTCTGGCTCATCCAAATACTCTCAATATAAAAGAATACTCAAAATTAGAAGAACTCTTACTCAAGCTTGTGAGTGAAGGCCTTAGGGGGATAGAAGTCTACTATCCAGATCATTCAAATCTTGAAGTGGCTCAGTACAAGGAACTCGCTCAGAAATACTCCCTTTTGATTACTGGAGGGACTGATTATCATGGAATTGAAAAGGATGGTTTGGAAATAGGAATAGGTAGGGGGGATATGAGACTTCCTTATTCAATTGTTGAAGAGCTTAAAAAGGCTCGAAACTAATTTGGGAGATTAAAGTGGTTTTAATCCTCTTAATTATAACTACACTTCTTTGGGGTGTAACACCTATTATTGAGAAGATAGGATTGCTAAGGGTTGATCCCCTTATTGGAATTACATTAAGAAGCTTCATTGTAACAGGAGGTCTTATAATTCTTTTGGTTTTTATAGGAAAACATAAACAGTTAATAGAAGTTGATGGGAAAAGTTTTCTTATTTTTTCTACAAGCGGTTTATTAGCAGGTCTTCTGGGTATGTGGACTTATTATACAGTACTCAAGGCCTGGCCAACCTCAAAGGTTGTTCCAATTGCTGCAAGTTATCCTCTTGTAACAGTAATTCTTAGCACTATAATTCTCAGAGAAGGGATAAATTTTTCAAGATTAATCGGAACGCTATTGATTATTTTAGGTATTTGGTTGGTGAAAAGATAAGTGTAAAGAGTGGAGGTCGAGAGGATGAGGAAGAATAAAACAAATCGCCTTAAGGCTTCTTTGAAAAGAAAGAATATTAAGAGATGTCTTAGAAAATCGAAAGGAGAAAGAAAATACCCTTCCTAAAATTATAGTTAAATGGCTTATTCCTCAATTCTTATTTAATTCTAATAGGAAATCAGTTTTTAATATCATGCACTTAGAAAACATAAGTCTTGTTTTTTCTAATTCAGAAAATCATGTCTTTGATCACCCTTATCTAAAGGCATTGGGACGTTCAGGAGACCGCTTGGTTCTTCCTTCACCCTCCGAATGGGTGCCCCTTCCAAGAGGGAGTCAAATATTTAGTCTTCCAGGAAGGATTCCAATCGGGTGGGATGAAATTAAAAAGGATTTTGTATTTTCTGAAAGAGTAAAGATAAATGGGAAAGATTTAGTTTGTACGGCTGTGTCGGCTTTTCTTCCACCTGGCTATGTACGAACCTTATTGCCAGCTACAAAAATGCAATCCAACGCTCCTATCCTTCCACTTTGGGCTTACAGTTGTGTTGGATGGAAGGATGGGAAATTTTTTGTTACTGGGATAATGATAGATCCCAATCCACATTGGGATCCAAAATATTTTATGAATGATAAACTTCTTAAGAGTAAAGTAAAGATTCTTTTAAGAATGAAACCTAAAAATAGACTTATCAAACAACTTTCAAGATGTGCACTTGAATACCACTGTTTTGCAGCTAAGAATCTCTTTTTTCAAAGGTGGGAATGTCCATTACCCACTTCACCATCTTGTAATGCAAAATGTTTAGGATGTATTTCTTTACAGCCCTCAGAATGTTGCCCAGCTTCGCAAGAAAGAATCAATTTTATCCCAACGATTGAAGAAATAGTTGAAGTAGCAGTGCCTCACCTCAATAATGCAGAGGATGCAATTGTTAGTTTTGGCCAGGGTTGTGAGGGTGAACCATTGATGCAGTGGAGATTGCTTGAGCAAGCGATTAAAAAAATTCGTGAAAATACAGAAAGAGGTACAATTAATTTAAATACAAATGGTAGTTTTCCAGAACGTGTAAAAGCTCTTTGCAAGGCAGGACTTGATAGTATTCGTGTTACACTTAATAGTGCTAATAAAAATTTATTTAATCGTTATCATAGACCGATTGAGTTTGAATTAAAAGAGGTAATAAGCACACTAATCACTGCAAAAGAAATGGGTATCTATACCTCAATTAATCTTCTTGTATTTCCAGGTGTTACAGATAGAGAAACAGAAATAGAAAAGTTGATAAAATTTATTCAAAAGACTCAAATTGATCTAATCCAATTAAGAAATCTTAATATCGACCCAGATCTTTATCTTAAAATAATGGGTAAAGGGGAAGGAATTGGGATTCCACAGATGATAAAGATTTTAAAAAATGAATTCTCAGGACTTAAATTTGGTTATTTTAATAGAACAAAGAAAGATTTTAATAAGGAATATCCTTTTAATTTCTAAAAGTTCTTATTTCGCTTGACAAAATGAATTTAAAAAATTAAAATTTAAATGAAAAAATTTTCATTTTCTTTGTAATTTATTATGAATAAAGAAGATTTTAAGAAATTTGTAAAGTTAAAAAATCTTCGAATAAGTATACCAAGATTACTAATATATCAAGTACTTTCAAATGCAAAACATCCACTTACAGCTCAAGAGATCTATGGATTAATCCTCAAAGATAAAAAGAAGGTTGGTCTTACTTCTATCTATAGGACTCTTGATCTTTTTGAGGCAATAGGGATTGTTTTTAAATTGGTAACTAATTCAACTGTAAAATATTTATTATGTAAATCGAGTAATCATCATCATCATTTAATATGTAAGGCATGTGGAGAAGTGATTGAATTAGAATTATGTGATTTATCTGAGTTAATAAAAAAGATAATGGAATTAACAAATTATAATGTGACTGACCATCAATTAAGTTTTTTTGGCTATTGCAAGAGCTGTAAGGCATAATTCCCTTTAATTTTAGGTAAAAAAGAAGATGTCTCATATCCATTTTCCCGATGGAATATTACCAATCTGGCTTTGGGTTTCAGGATTTATAATAATGATTTTAATTGGAACAATTCTAATTAGATCAAAAAAGAGGTCAGAAATAAGCAGAAAACTTCCATTGATTGGTATAATGTGTGCTCTAATGATTCTTGGGGCATCTGTTGAGCTTATTCCCATTGCTTATCACATCAACCTTACTGTGATTTCAGGTATTTTACTTGGTCCCTCATTAATCTTTCTTTCTACATTTATTGTAAACCTAATTTTAGCTTTATTTGGCCATGGTGGAATTACTGTAATAGGTATTAATAGTCTTATTCTTTCACTTGAAGGTGTCTTAGGATTTCTATTTTTCCATTTATTTTTAAGAATTTTAAAAAGAATGACTCCAGCAATATTTTTAGCAACAGTTTTAGCCCTTTTTATATCAACCCTTTCGATGATTGGAATAATTGGGCTTGGAAAAGCCCATTATGAAGAGCTAATATATCAAGGGCAAGAAGGTAAGATATTTGAGTTCAGAATTTTAGAAGATAAAAAGATCGATCTTCATAAAAACTATGAAATTAATTTAAGCCGATTTATAAAAATAATTCTCTCCTTAGGTTCGATTGGGTGGTGTCTTGAAGGCCTAATTACTACGTTAATATTAAAATATATTAATCGCCTAAGACCTGATTTATTGAGGATAAATTAAATGACAAAGCTTTACCACCTTGATTACATAGCCATAGAGGGCGGAAGTTTCCTTCATCGGATTTCACCTAATTTAAAGATTATTGGGATGGCTGGGATTTTGTTCGGAGTTGTAATGCTAAAAAGCACTTCATGGCTTTTTATTCTTTATTTAATCCTTTTCTCCCTCTTTTTTATTTCGAGAATTCCTTTTGCCATATTTCCTCTTACCCTATATCCATTAATTTTTGCCATACTCTTTAGCTTTGTCTCTGGATTCAAATTCCATTTTATAATTTTAATATTTCTTAAAGTTTTATGTGGATCCATGGGGGCAATTATACTTTTTGCAACAACACCATCCCCCAAGATTTTTCAATCCTTAGGAAAACTTCTTCCATCAATAATCGTATCTGCTCTCTTTATTACATATAGATCCATATTTATTCTCCTTAAGGTTTTTGAAGAAACTCAACACGCGCTCTACCTTCGTGGAGGATTTCAATGGAGACATCCATTAAGGAGTCTTACTAATATTTCAAATGCATTTGGCCATCTTATGATTAAAGGAATTGACATGAGTGAAAATATGTATGAAGCAATGGTGATCCGAGGGTTTAAAAACAAAATTCATTATAGAGGATAAAAATTAATGGATGAGAGAAGAATTGTTGAAGTAGACTGCATTACACATGTATATCCTGATATGACAAAGGTACAGATCTGTGGTTTAGATTTTGTTGTGAATAAAGGTGAGAGGGTTTCTATCTTAGGGGCAAATGGTTGTGGGAAGACCACACTGTTAAAGCATCTTCTCGGCATGCTTATTCCTAAAGAAGGAAAAGTGAGAGTCTTTGGACTTGATCCTGGAAAAGATTTTAAGAGAATTAGACAAAGAATAGGCGTAGTAATGCAAGACGTTGATGAACAGATTCTTGGTCCAACTGTTTATGATGATATCCTATTTTCACCTTTGAACTATGGTATAGAAAAATCAAAAGCAGAAGAGTTGGCTAAAAATGTAATGGAAAGATTGAATATTGAATCAATTAAAGGGAAGATGGTTAATTATCTTTCGGGTGGAGAGAAAAAAAAGGTTGCATTGGCAGGAGCATTGGTGATGGAACCTGAACTTTTAATACTTGATGAACCATTCACAGGACTTGATCCAATATCAAGGAGAGATTTAATTCAGGTATTGAATGAATTAAACAGGAATAAAGGAATTACACTCATTATGACACTTCATGAAGTAGACCTCGTTTCAGAAGTTACTGATGTGCTCTACCTTATGCATAGTCAAGGTCATCTTAGTGAAAGAGGAACTCCAGAAGAAGTTTTTAAAAAATTTAGTGATTTTGAAAATTTTAATCTCGAGGAACCAACCTTATTAAAGCTTTTTAAAGGTTTAAAAAAAGAAGGACTCGACTTTGGTGAACATCTCAATTTAGACCAGGCAATAAAAACTATTAAAGAACATTGGGAAAAGGTCAATAGTTATCCTTTAATAAGAAATCATAAATCTTAAAAGATGAAGCTTGGTCATCTTCAATTGAATCAACCCCTCTTTCTTGCCCCACTTTCAGGGATTACTAATTACCCTTTTAGAAAGTTAGCGAAAATGCATGGGTGTGATGTAGTTTTTACTGAAATGATTAGTGCAGAAGGATTAATTAGAAAAGGCCAAAATCTTTTAAAAATAGAGAAAGATGAACATCCTATTTTTGTTCAACTCTTTGGGTCAGATTCTGAAATATTGGCTCTTGCTTCAGAAATAGCTGAAGCCTATGGAGCAGATGGCATCGATATTAATATGGGATGTCCAGCAGAACAGGTGGTTCGCACAGGAGCTGGCGCAGACCTATTGAGGTTTCCCAAAAAGGTAGAGAAAATTCTATTAACGGTGAGAAAAAGGGTAAAAAGGATACTAACGATTAAAATTCGTTCCGGATGGGATGAGGATATTAATGCAGTTGAGATATCAAAGATTGCAGAGCAATGTGGAATTGATGGACTATTTCTCCATCCAAGAACAAAGACTCAGAAATTTCGAGGAAAGGCTAACTGGCATATCATCCGAGAAGTAAAACAAGCAATAAAGATTCCGGTCATAGGTAATGGGGATGTAAATAAAATAGAGTTGATAAAGAAGATGTTTGATGAGACAGGTTGTGATGGAGTTATGATTGGTCGAGGTGCCCTCGGAAATCCTTGGATTTTTGATCGGAAAAGGAAACTACCCCCAACCTCTATCGAGAAAGAAGAGACAATAAAAAATCATTTTTCATTACTTCTTAATTATGAAGAAGAAATAAAGGCCTTAAAAGATATCAAAAGACATATATTTTGGTATACAAAGGGACTTCCATACAGTACTGCTTTTCGTGAGAAGATCTCAAAGATTAAAGAGGTTGATCTATTATTTGAAGAGATAAGATCTTATTTTACCAATTTGAATAACTTTTAAATATGCCAATAATAGAGTTAAAAGGAGAATTGGTCAATTTCTGGATTGGAAATGGAGGATTTTTAAAGGGTAGGGAGATTATTCTTTTTATTCATGGGGCAGGAGGTAGTCAGTTTGTTTGGAGCTTTCAGAAGAGATATTTTGAGAAGGAATTTAATCCAATCATAATTGAGCTTCCTGGACATGGATCCTCAGAAGGAGATGGTAGGGATGAAATTAGTAGATATTGTGAGGACGTTTTTTGTTTCATTAAGGAGATGAAACTTCAAAAAATATTTCTCGTTGGGCATTCAATGGGTGGAGCTATTGTTCAGATGATGGCATTGAAATATCCTGAACTAATGAAAGGAATTATATTGGTTGGGACAGGAGCAAGATTAAGGGTGAATGCTTCAATTCTTAATGGAATCAGGAATCACTTTGAGGAGATTATCCCTAAATTGGTAAGTTTTGCATATTATCAAGGAGCACCAAAAGAACTGATTGAGCGTGGAGCAGAGATTTTGAGAAAATGTAAGCCTGAAGTCCTTTTTAGAGATTTTTTAGCCTGTGATCGATTTGATATAATGAATGAGGTAAGAAATATAAACCTTCCCACTCTTATCATCTGTGGGTTGGAGGATAAACTTACACCAGTAAAATATGCCACCTACCTTCACCAAATGATTAAGGGCTCAAGGCTTCAAATTATTTCTAAGGCTGGACACATGGTAATGATGGAGGCTCCAAGAATATTTAATGAAAAATTAAAGGAATTTATTCTCAGTCAGAAAATGATATCATAAATTCTTATGGGAAAGAGTTGGTTTGTAATTACCATTTACATTACAAAGAATTATTCTGATGCCATTTCAAACTTTTTAATTGAACAAGGGGCGCGAGGGATTGAAGAATTTGAAGAATTTCCGGAGAGATTGAAATTAAGAGGTTATTTTATTGAGGATAGTAGAAAGAAAAAAATTTTAAATTCTATCCATCGATATTTAAACTCATTAAAAAGTATGGACCCTGAAATGTTTCCTGCCAAGATTGATACATTATCTATTCCAGACAAAGATTGGAGCGAGAATTGGAAGAGGTTTTTTAAACCTATAAAAGTGAGTAAAAGGTTTCTTATAAAACCTCCTTGGGTTAAAGTTGGAAGGAAAAGAGGCCAAGTTCCAATAACTATCCTTCCAGCAATGGCTTTTGGTACAGGAACCCATCCTACTACTAAAATGTGTATAAAGGCTTTAGAAGCTATCATCCAGAAGAAAGGACTTTCTGTTCTCGATTTAGGTACAGGTTCAGGGATCTTATCCATCGTATCAGCCAAACTCGGTGCGAGAGTAGTTTGGGCAATTGATATCGATGAGACGGCGCTCGAGAATGCAAAAGAAAATGTGGAAAAAAATGGCCTTTCAGATGTAATAAAGATAAAAAAAGGTAGTATTGGCAGCGTTAGGAGGGGTTTTGATATTGTGGTAGCTAATATAAGCCTTAGAAGCTTAAAGAGGATGAGTTTTGCAATTAAAAAGAGGGTTTATCCAAAAGGATTTTTAATTCTGTCAGGTCTCTTAAAAAATGAAAAAAAGGAATTGGAAAGATATTACGTCGAGGGGAAAAAATTTAAGTTAATAAAAACATTAAAAGATGGAGAGTGGATTTGCTTGATTCTGAAAAAGATTTGTTAATTTCTGGAGAAAAAAAGAGATGCCTAAATTTTATGTTCCTAATCCAAATATTAAAAATGGGATCTTAAAGATTGACGGAAGTGAAGCTCGACATATTAAAAAAACTTTTCGTCTTAGACCTGGTGATTGGATTGTTGTGTTTGATGGTTCTGGAAAAGATTATGAAGGAGTGATATTAGAAGAAAAAGGTTCCTCTGTTTTAATTAATGTGAAAAACATCTACACCTCGAATAAAGAACCTACAATCGAAATCATCCTCGCACAGAGTTTACTTAAAGGAGAGAAGATGGATTATCTTATACAAAAAGCTGTAGAATTAGGCGTTAAAGAGATTATACCATTTATCTCATCAAGGTCTATACCAATTTATGATGAGGTTAAATCTAATCGAAGACAAACAAGATGGACGAAGATTAGCATTGAGGCTTCTAAACAGTGTGGAAGAGGATTTGTACCGGAAATAAAATCCATAAAGACTTATTCTGAAATGTTAAATTCTTCCTCTCCTGAGTTTCTTAATCTAATCCTTTGGGAAAAAGAAGGTTTTAAATTAAGAGAAATTTTAGAGAGAAAAAATGAGAAGATCTTTTTCATTGTTGGTCCTGAAGGAGGATTTAGTAATGAAGAAGTTGAAGAGGCAAAAGCCAAAGGTTTTATACCAATCAATCTTGGGAAAAGGATATTGAGGTCTGAAACAGCGAGTATTTGTGTGATAAGTATTCTTCAATATGAGTGGGGAGATATTGGATAAAAAATAGGGCCATTCGGGGTGAATGGCCCTGAGGTATAAGAAGGAGGGGTATGAAGGCCTGCCTATATTGGCAGGGGGATTGGCTTTTATTAAGCTGCTTTTTTTTCTAAATTTGTTATAAATTGCTTATAAGTTTTACATTCCTGAACCAATTTACATTTTCTTTTACATACTTCAACATGAATCTTTGGATTACCCTTCCTTTTATCACAGATTAAATAGCTCATATTTAACTCCCCTTTCCTCTAAATGTTGAAACAACATTATAATAAAACACAAAATATGGAAATGTCAAGAAAAAAATTTAAAAATTTTTTAAAAAAATATATTTTAATTTCAATAAGTTATAATTTTAAACAAAAGTAAAAGGTAAATTTTAAAAAACATCTTTTGGAAATTTCAAGGATATTTTTTATAAAATAAAAAGTGACATTTTTTGTAAAAAGAAAATTTAAATTTCAAAAATAAGGTAAGATTATTAAGGGTTAGACGATTTGGAATAAAAAGAATTTATATATAATGATTTGTTTAAGGACTTTTTGAAGTGGTTTTTTCTTCAATAGCAATACCCAAACGTTCTACCCCAGCGTTTTTAGCAACATCAAGAACTTGAACAACTCTATTAAATACTACATCTTTGTCTGCCCGAACAATGACTGGTCTCATTTTATTGAAGGCAATAATAGATTGGAGTTCTTTTTTTAGATCTCTCAGAGTTTTCTGTTTATTGCCTAAAAAGACTTCGTTTCGGCTATTAATATTAATGACGATAGGTTCTTTTTCTTCAATAGGTGTTTTAATATCTGCTTGGGGAAGTTTGATCATAATACGAGATTCACGAGCTGGATTGAAGGTATATACAAGACTAAAAGCTGTGAAAAAGAAGATGAAGATGTTTAAGATAATATCCGTTAATGCAATAGACTCTAAGGATAAAACAGAATCCCTGTTTGTTTTTATCTTCATCTTTGAACTCCTTCTTTTGGCTTCAAAAGGCGATCAATGAGTTCATTACCATAATAATTCATATCTCTTGCATGTGCTTTAATCTTCCCTACAATTAAGTGGTAAAGAATATAACTAGGAATAGCTACAGAAAGACCTGCTGCGGTTGTAATCATTGCTTGGTAAATTCCAGCCGCTAAAGCATTGACAGTAATATTACTACCCATTTGCTCCCAGGCCATGAATGCATTGATCAGACCAATGATAGTTCCAAGAAATCCCATCATCGGTTCAACTCCAATGATAACAAGTAATAACCCCAGATATTTTTCAAGGTACTGAATTTGTTCATTTCCTTCACGTTCCATCATTGTTTCTATTTCTTCTCTTTTTAGGCTTCGATTTAATATACCGAGCTTAAATACATCAGCAATGGGATGCCTTACTTTTGAACAAAGCTCAAGTGCCTTTTGGAAATGTCCTCTTTCAAGGTAAATGAATATGTCTTGGGCAAATTGTGGAATATTAAGACGTATTCTCCAGAGGGTCCAACATCTTTCAAGTATAATAGCTAAGGCAACAATAGAGCCCAAGATTATTGGAATCATAATAGGACCACCCTTAAGAATTAGCTCAAAAAACATTTTATCCTCCTATATAAAAACCAGGGCAATAAAAATTGCCCTGGTTTGTTAGCAAAGTGCCGGGTCGCGGAATCGAACCACGGACACGAGGATTTTCAGTCCTCTGCTCTACCGACTGAGCTAACCCGGCATTCAAATTCACTAAAAATATATTATAACCTAATTCTTATGTCAAGACCTTAGTTTTAAAAATAATTTGAAAACTTGACTTATAGAATTTCATTTGTCAATATTTTAAAAAGAATTTTGACTAAAAGGATTGAATCTTCTTTTTTGTTTCGTTGGGGAATTTGAATTATGTGTGGTTATCTTGATTTGAATCTAAATTGCTTTGAATTTGGCCTCACATTGATGATTAAAATTCCTCATTTAGGTTTAAAAATTTTTTGGCTAAAGTAAGATATTTTTGAGATTTTAAAGAGGAGATCTTTGAATGAAAATTTTATTAATTCAACCAGGTCGTAAGAAAGAGACAATTGGTTTTGATCAAATGATTTTTTGTGAACCCCTTGGCCTTGAAATGATTGCAGGGGCATTAAAAACACACAATGTCCGTATATTAGATATGAGGTTAAATGGAGATATATCGAAAATCCTCAATTCTTTTCAGCCAGAGCTATGCGGGATTAGTTGTTCTTATACTATCGATGTTTCATCCTCATTAAGGATCGCAAAGGAACTCAAAAGTCATTCAAAGAATCTTTTTGTCGTAGTAGGAGGACATCATCCTACCATGGTTCCAAGGGATTTTTTTAAGGATGAAATTGATGCCATTGTTGTTGGAGAAGGTGAGTGGCCGATGAGAGATTTGGTCGAGGCCATAGAGAAAAGAAGAGATTTAAGAGAAATTCCAGGTATATATTTGAAAAATGGTGAAGATTTCATCTTTACGGGAGAGAGAAATTTAATAGAAGATCTTGATACTCTTCCCGTGCCCGATTATCAAGCCATTAGGAAATATCGCTCCTCTTATTATATGGGATTTCAAAAACCCCTTGCGCTTGTAGAAACATCCAGAGGATGTCCTTTTCATTGCAATTTTTGTAGCGTATGGATTTTTTACAAAGGCCGTTGCCGTATGAAGAGTCCTGAAAGAGTCGTTTTTGAGCTTACCCAACTAAAGGAGAAAAACATTTTATTTACAGATGATAATTTTCTAATCAATATAAGAAGAATAGAAGAGTTTGCAGGGCTTTTAAAGAAAAAAGGATTAAAAAAGCATTTTACAATTCAGGCCAGAAGTGATTCAATTGTTAAAAATCCTGAGCTTATTGTTAAATTAAAAGATGTCGGTCTAAGAGGTGTTTTCATTGGGTTTGAAAAGATTTGTGATGATGCCTTAGCCGCCATTGATAAGAACAATAATGTAAAGAATAATGAAGAGGCCTTAGAAATCCTTAGGGGATTAGGGATTGATGTATGGGCTTCTTTTATAATTGATCCAGATTACACTAAAGAGGATTTTGAAAGGTTACGAAATTATATTATTGAACATCGAATAGAGACACCAACTTTTTCTATTCTGACTCCTCTTCCTGGTACAAATTTATATGAAGAAAAGGAAAAAGAACTTACAACACATGATTACGACCTATTTGACATTGCCCATGCTGTCCTTAAAACAAGGCTTCCATTAAATGAATTCTATCAGGAATATGCAAATCTTTGGAATACTCCTTATTCAAAGTACAAGTTGATACTTGAGGGTTTAGGGGCGTTGCTAAGGGGTCATTTTGGTTTAGCTCAATTACTAAGAATGCTTTTTTCAGCTCGAAAGCTTTCAGACCCAACCTTCTATCTTTCTCATCCAAGCCTTAAGGAGATTTGAAAAAACTTACTCCTTAATCTTCTTTGAATTGAGAAAGCTTTCTTCTTTGTGTGATAATTGGAACAATTAATAATAATAATGCAACAATTAAAAAGCCAAGAGAGATTGGACGTTGGACAAATATTGAGAAATCTCCTCTCGAAAGCATCAATGATTGACGTAATGAGGATTCAAGTTCTCCTCCTAACACCAATGCAAGAACCAATGGAGGAGCATCATATCGAAACTTTCGCATGAGATATCCTACGATTCCAAAGGTTAGCATCACAACAACATCCCAGTAATTATTTCCAATACTATAAGAACCAATCAAACAGAATAGAATAATCAATGGATAAAGTAGATAATACGGAACCTTTAGAACTTGAACCCAAAGTGGAATAAGAGGGAGATTTAGTACAAGAAGCATACCATTACCAATGTACATACTAACGATTGTTCCCCAGAAAAGATCAGGGGCCCGGCTCATAAGAAGCGGACCAGGTTGAAGCCCATGGATCATGAGAGCTCCAAGGAATATTGCCATAACTGCATTAGCAGGGATACCAAGGGTAAGAAGGGGAATAAATGCACCTCCTGCGGCAGCATTGTTAGCAGATTCTGGTCCTGCAACTCCTGCAATAGCACCCTTACCAAATTCCTCAGGATGCTTAGATGCCTTTTTCTCAATTGCATAGGAGGCAAATGAGGCAATAATTGCTCCTCCCCCTGGGATGATTCCAAGGAAGAAACCGAGGAATGTTCCCCTAATAATTGCCCATATGGACTCTGCCCAATCTTTTAAGTTTGGTAATAGGTTTTTAATTTTGGTTGTTAGGATCTCTCTTTTTATCTCTGCCTCAAGATTTTCGAGAACCTCTGCAATTCCAAAAAGTCCCATCACTGTTGGAACAAGCCCAACACCATCTAACAAAACTTGCAAATTGAATGTAAACCTATATTTGCCACTAATCGGATCCATCCCAATACCACCGAGGATCAAACCTACTGCAGCCATCATAAGTGCTTTAATCATTGACCCGCTACTTAGGAATGTAAGGACCATAATTCCAACAATCATGAGTGAAAAATATTCAGGGGGTCCAAATTTAAGTGCAATTCCAGCCAATAGAGGTCCAAGTAGTGTTAGTAAAATGATTGCAAATGTCCCTGCTATAAAAGAACCAAAGGCAGCAATCCCAAGTGCAGGACCTGCCCTTCCTTTTAGGGCCATCTGATAGCCATCAATACAGGTAACGACTGAGGCAGCCTCACCAGGGATATTAACTAATATAGAAGTAGTAGATCCACCATACATAGCTCCATAGTATATTCCTGCAAGCATTATTATTGCTGAGACAGGAGTGATCTTAAAAGTTGCAGGAAGAAGAAGGGCAATAGCAGCCGCAGGTCCAAGACCTGGTAGGACTCCAACCAAAGTTCCAATTAAGACACCAAAAAAGCAATAGGCTAAATTTAAGGGTTGTGTTGCAACTTGAAATCCATAAAGAACACTGTTGATTATATCCATAATACTGTCCTTCTTACCTTAAAATCTTAAAGATCCTAACAATCCCCGGGGTAATTGAGATTTAAGCCAGATTTCAAATATGAGATAGGCAGCTGCTGTTACAATTACACTAACAAATATTGTGAAATACCATTTTTTCTTTTCAATCACTCCAAGTAAATAAATAAAAAGTAAAAGTGTAATGGGTATAAAACCCAGGTGGTCCATAAAGAAGGCATAGAGAAAAACTGCAATTAGAACCGAGAAGATTTTTGAGAGGTTCTGTTTCCCAAAAATAGTCTCCCCAGGTTCTACCTTATTTGTCCAGGCGCGAATAAGAATAATAATAGACATTATCCCTAAGGCAATGCTTGTCCAAAAATAGAGGAAACCAGGTCCTGGTTTGTGGAGTGTCCCAAGGCCAAGTCGTTTTGCCTCAATGGCTATAAAGATTGAGAAAAATAGCCAAAAGAAACCACTTATTCTATCAGCTTTTACTCCCATATTTTTAGCTCCTTAGGTATTATTTCTTCAAACCAATTTTTATTGCTAATGTATTGGCCGTTTCATAGTCTTCTGAAACCATCTTTCTCATTTCTGCAGGCGATTTATATTCAACAAGAAATCCCATTTTCTCAACCTTTACTTTTAACTCGGGATTTTTTACAACCTTTTCAATAGCGGGGATAAGAACTCGTTTTACCTCCTCTGGTAATCCTGCTGGTCCATAGAAAGCAAAGAATCCTGTAAGGAGGTCCTGTTTATATCCAAGTTCTTTAGCAGTTGGGATCTGTGGATAACCAGGCATCTTCTTACTTAGCAAGAGAATCCTAAATTTTCCTGCATCTGCATGAGGTAAAACCTTTCCAAATGCATCAAATGTTACTTCAACATGACCACCCAAAAGAGCTGTAATAACAGATTCTCCCCCTTTAAAAGGCACGTGAGTGAACTGAGCTCCTGTAAGGGCTTGTACTAATTCGATATTAAAATGGTCAATACCTCCAACTCCAATAGTGCTAACCCTTAGTTTTCCAGGGTTATTTTTGGCATAATCAACTAATTCTTTAAAGCTCTTCCAAGGAGAATCTGCCCTAACTGTTACAGTTAGTGGTAAAAATAGATGATTACCCAAAGGTTCCAAATCCTTATCAGGGTCGTATGGGACGGTTTCAGGATTTGTTACCCTTGAGTAGATTAATGCTGAAGCTCCAGTATAAACAAGTGTATAGCCATCCTTTTTACTTCTTGCAACATGGTCTGTTCCAAGGACTGTTGCTGCTCCTGGTTTGTGAATGATAATAACCTGCGTTCCAATAATCTTTCCCAATTCATCAGATAAAGCCCTTGCGCAAATATCCATAAGAGATCCAGGTACATTGGGAATAATAAGTTGGATTGTCCTATTAGGATAAGGTTGTGAAATAACGGATGATACTCCAAGGCTTAATCCATATAGAATTAAGAAAATTGTTATTAAACAAATTGAACGTTTCATAAATCTCCTCCAGTAAATTTTTATTTTCTTTTCTAATTATTTTACCAATCCAACTTTTTTTGCGATTGAAAGGGCTAATTCATACTCTTCTTTTGCCAACCTTTTCTGTTCTGCAGGAGTTTTATAAATGACTGTAAAATGCATTCTCTCAATCTTAGCTTTAAGTTCTGGGTTTTTAACAGCCTTCTCTATAGCAGGGATTAGTACCTTTTTTACATCCTCTGGCATTCCTGCAGGCCCATACATTGCAAACCATGAGGCTGGAAGATCCTGTTTATAACCAAGTTCAGTAATGGTTGGGATATTTGGGAATAAAGGTGATTTTATTGAAACAAGAAGCATTCTCATCTTACCCGACTCAACATGGGGAGCAATCTTACTGATGGCATCAAATGTCATATCCACATGTCCACCCAACAGGGCTGTAATAACAGCCTCACCCGATTTAAATGGGACATGGTTAAATTGTGTACCAGTTAGGGATTGTATAATTTCTAATTGAAAATGGGTTGTGGTACCCAAACCAGGAGTACTCACACTTACTTTATTTGGGTTTTTCTTTACATAATCAATAAGCTCCTGAAAGGTTTTCCAAGGAGCACTGGATTGAACAGCAATAGCATGAGCAAAAAACAGATGTACTCCCAAAGGTTCAAGATCTTTATCTGGATCATAATGGACTCCTTCAGGGGTTAATATTCTTGCATAAACAATAGCTGGATTATTCGTATATGCAAGTGTATAACCATCCTTTTTACTTTTCGCAACGAAATCCGTCCCAACTGTGAACCCTCCTCCTGGCTTATTAACAGGGATGAAAGGTTGACCGAGGATTTTACCCAGCTCTTCAGCCAAGATACGTCCTGTAATATCAATAATTGAGCCAGGTGTTCCAGGAATTACAAACTGAACAGGCCGGCTGGGATATGTCTGGGCAGAACTAATGCTAATGGCTATGGTAATAAATCCTACTAAAAAAATTATAATAGATACAATATAACGCTTCATCTTTTTCCTCCTTACATAATTATTCAACCTCAAGGGCAGTCTTATTTGCCCTTTCATTGTCAACTCATTAAAATATTTATAATTTAATGTCAAGTAAAGCTATCCTACCAATTCTAAATCTCAAAAATTTCCTGGGGTGTTTTATGAAGACATTCACTGACTCCTGATTCTGTAATTAGGTAATTGTCACAGACCCACACCCATACCCGATCATTTCCTATAATTGGGTGAACTGTAATATTCATCCTTGGTTTAAGTTTCATTGTTTCGTCATCTCGAATGGCAGGACGTTCAACCAAGTCATATCCCTGGCCATGAGCATAAAGTCTTGTTTCTGGAGGGTAACCATTTCGCACCAAGAAATCGTTGTTGGCCCTCCATATTTCTCCAGGATCCGCTCCAGGTTTGAGAAGTCTTAAGGTCACCTTCTGTGTCTCTTTTACAAGTTCGAATGCATCTTTTAGCTCTGAGGGGGCCTTACCAATAAAGAATATCCTGCCTATTTCAGCATACATTCCACCTGGGCCATTGACTTCAATCATAAGGGTAAATTGGTCTCCTTCTCGAACCATACGATTCTGAAAATGCCTTTTCTGCATAGGAACAGGTCTACCAATAGGTCCTGAACCACCTATTACAAGTTGCTCCTCACTGCCTAAATCAGTCACCTTATGAATAATATCCGCAATAATCTCAAAATCCCTTCTTCCAGGTCTTATTGCTTTTTTTGCATACTGAATGGCCTCATCCTGAAGGGCAGTGGTTTTTTTGATCAAAGAGATTTCCTCATCACTTTTTATTGCTTTGATTTGATCAATCGGATCAGTGAAATCAATGAATGTTGATTCAGGAAGATTTTTAAGGAGATATTCATAAAATGGAGCAGACATTGTTCCTTTTCCAACCAAGCCAATCTTTGCATTTTTCTTCTTTTTTAAAGTCTCCACTGCAAGTTCTGCATCATAAGTATTACTGTAGTAGAGACTTCTAAAATAAGGCGCTGTTAATCGGTTTTTCACACCTCTCATAGTCCAGGCAGGAGGACCTAAATCTCCTGGAGGTCTTCCACCACAAGTAATCGTTGTCATTTCCTCATCTATTGGAAAAATAACAGTCATAGGGTAACCATTTCTTGCAGGGATATCTGTAAACCATTTTACATATCCACCAAGCCATTCATTATCATTCTGCATGACAAGATAGTCAATCTTTTCATCCCTCATCCTTTCCCTAACTTCCTTCCATCTCCGTTCAAGCTCTTGATCAGAAATTGATAAGGTTAATATCTCTTTTCTTTCATCCATTTTTAATTTCTCCTTTCCCTGTTAATTGATAAAAAATTATTAACTTCTTCAAGAGTAGGAATCCCTTTTCTTCCACCAATCTCTCTGCACTTAAGAGCAGCAGTAGCATTGGCAAACTCCATAATTTCAAGAACATCCCAGTTTTTCAGAAGACCATAGATGAAGCCTGCATGAAAGACATCGCCTGCACCTGTAGTATCGACTGTTTTTACTTTAAACCCTTTTACATATTTAATCTCCCCATCAACTAAAGCCATTGAACCCTCTTGGCCAAGTGTTACACATAAGAAACCACGAGTATAGTTTTGAAGTTCCACAAGGGCCTTTTCTCGGTCTTTTATTCCAGTAAATAGAGTTGGAAATCTTGAGGAAGTAATTACAAAGTCAATATTTTTGATCAATTCTCCAGTTAAAGGCTCAACCTTATCAATATCGATAATAGTTGGGATTCCTTCTTCGTTTGCCCAAAAAATGCATTTGATGGCAGCCTCAATATCGTGTCCATCAAGATGAAGAATTCTTCCAGAACATACCTCTTCCTTTAGTAATTCCCCTTCTCGATACATCAAACGTTTATCCCTACTCCAAAGAATGGTTCTTTCTCCTGAGGGCGCATCGATGAGGATGATAGCAAATTGATTTATTGCATCAGGTTCTACTTTAACAGAGGAAACATCTACACCTTCTTCAGCAATTGAGCGAAGAGAGAATTCTCCAAGTTCATCGGATCCAACCTTTCCAATATATTTGGTTTTTATCCCCCATCGTGAAAGGGCGACCATTGCAGTTGCCACTTGTCCTCCTCCCTGTTTTGAGGATTGAAGGATTTCCATCTTAGAGTTAATCGTTGGAAATTGAGGAACGATGTACAGGAAATCAACTGAATTTAGGCCCATTCCTACAACATCAAATGATTTATTCATTGGAGCTGAAAGATTAAACTTCACCTTCTATGTGTTACAAATTTTTTATAAATTTTCAAGCCCTCGGGGTTGACTAAAAAACAAGGCCGTAGTATAAAAAAATATATTATTCGAGAGGCAGATAAATTGAAAGATATTGCAACTATTATTCTTGCAGCAGGAAAAGGTACAAGAATGAACTCGGATCTTGTTAAAGTTCTTCATCCAATCCTTGGACTTCCAATGCTTTCTTATCCCATTGATTTATCCTTAAATAAGATTTGTGCCCAAAAAACAATTGTTGTTGTGGGATATCAAGCAGACCGAGTAAAAGAAATGTTTAAAGATCCAAGGATTATCTTTGCCTACCAGGAAGAACAATTGGGCACAGCTCATGCTGTTCTAAGAGCCCTTCCATACCTTTCCGATTTTTCAGGAACAGTTTTGATTCTATGCGGTGATGTCCCTTTAATTAAGAAAGAAACTATACTTTCCTTTATTGAGACATTTCAAGACAATGAATCTGCGGTTTCTGTACTCACTGCAGTATTGGAAGACCCATCTGGATATGGACGGATAATTAGAAATTCTGAAGGATGGTTAGAAAAGATTGTTGAAGAAAAGGATGCACAAGAAGATGAAAGACTAATCCGAGAGGTCAATACCGGAATATTCTGTCTTAGCTCCTCATTCCTTAGAGAAGGGATTTCTATGATTGGACGAGATAATGCTCAAAAAGAATATTACCTCACAGATTTAGTCCAGGTAGCCAGAAAGATGAGATTAAGATGCTCGGCTCATATGATTGGTGATCCCAAAGAGGCTATGGGGATTAATACAAGAATAGATCTTGCACTGGCCAATGAAATCCTTAGGAAAGAAAAGGGAAAGGAGCTTATGCTTTCTGGAGTTACGCTTCTTGATCCCCAAACTACCTATATAGAGAAAATGGTTGAGATAGGTAAGGATACTGTTCTTTACCCAAATTGTATTATACAGGGTAAAACAAAGATTGGTGAAAGGTGTCTGATTGAATCGAATGTTAAAATTGTTGATTCCACAATTGGAAGTGATGTAACAATTCGTTCAAGTTCAGTCATTACAGAGAGCCGAATTGAGGATGGTGTTTCTATAGGTCCTTTTGCCCATCTTAGACCACAGACAGAGATCAAATCAAGAGCAAAGATCGGAAATTTTGTTGAGGTAAAGAAATCAGTGATTGGTAAAGGTTCCAAGGCAAATCATCTTACATATATTGGAGACTCAATCATTGGAGAAGAGGTAAATGTAGGAGCTGGAACAATTACCTGCAATTATGATGGGTTTGAAAAACATCAAACAATCATTGGTGATCGTGTATTTGTAGGATCAAATGTTGAATTGATTGCTCCCGTAAAGGTTGGGAGTAATGCCTTAATTGGGGCAGGCACAACTGTTACGAGAGATGTTCCAGAAGGTGCCCTTGCTATTAGCCGAGTCAAACAGAAAAACATCAAAGGGTGGTCTAAAAGATTGGAGAGCCGGCGTAAAAAGATGGAAAAAGAGGAATAGCAGATGTGTGGTATTGTTGGGTATGTAGGTCAGGGAGATACACTTAAGGTTCTCATTGAAGGCCTAAAGAGATTAGAATATAGGGGCTACGATTCATCGGGTATTGCCATTTTTCATAAAGGTAGGATTGAAATTAGGCGAAAGGAAGGGAAATTATCACGTCTTGAGGAGCTAATTGGAAATGAGAGATTTGATGGTTCTGTAGGGATTGGTCATACTCGGTGGGCTACACATGGAAGGCCATGTGATGAGAATGCACATCCGCATCGAGCAGGTAAAATTGCTGTAGTTCATAATGGCATAATTGAGAACTACAGAACTCTTAAAGAATCGCTTCAAAAGAGAGGACATATCTTCTCTTCAGAAACAGATACAGAGATCATTTCCCACCTTATTAATGAGTATGTTGAAGATGGATTATCTTTTTTTGAATCAGTAAGACGAGCCTTAGAAAAGATTAAGGGATCTTATGCCCTTGGGATTCTTTGTGAAAAGGAGAAAGAAACATTAATTGCCGCAAGAAAAGAGAGTCCCTTAGTGATAGGCATTGGAAATAATGAATATTTTATTGCCTCTGACATTCCTGCCGTTCTTCCTTATACAAAGGATTTCATTTTTATGGATGATGGTGAAATAGCGATTCTTCGTCCTGAGGGTGTAAAAATTTTTAATGAGAAGGGAAAGAGGATTTCAAAGGATGTAAAGCGTGTAAATTGGACTTCTGTAATGGCTGAAAAGGGTGGCTATAAACATTTTATGTTGAAAGAGATTTTTGAACAACCAAGGGCATTTATTGATACTATTCGTGGAAGATATTCAAAGGATAAAGGAGATGCCATTCTTGAAGGAGTGGCAATGGATTCAAAGTTTTTAAAAGGGATTCGAAGGATTTATCTTATTGCCTGCGGGACTTCCTATCATGCCGCACTGGTTGGAAAATTTCTGATTGAGGAGTTTTCTCGAATTCCAGTCGAGGTAGATATAGGTTCTGAGTTTCGTTATCGAAATCCAATCCTTGGCAGTGATACCATTCTTTTAGCTATTTCACAATCTGGAGAAACCGCAGATACTTTGGCCGGCTTGAGAGAAGCAAAAAGGAAAGGATCTTATACGATCGCTATCTGTAATGTATTTGGATCAACTATTGCTCGAGAGGCGGATGGAGTGATTTATACCTATGCTGGACCAGAAATTGGTGTGGCCTCTACAAAGACCTTTATTACTCAACTTGCCATTCTATTTTTGATAGCACTTCGAATGGGAAGGGAGTTTGGGTACATCTCGACCAGACATGGAAGATCATTGATAGAGGATTTAATAAGGGTTCCCCATCATATGGAAGAACTTCTTAAGGCATCAAAAGGAGTAGCCCAAATTGCACAAAAATACCTTCATGCAAGGGATTTCCTGTATCTTGGAAGAGGGATTAATTATCCTATTGCTCTTGAAGGAGCCCTTAAACTAAAAGAGATTTCCTATATTCATGCAGAAGGTTATCCTGCTGGCGAGATGAAGCATGGCCCCATTGCATTGATTGATAGGGAAATGCCAGTCGTTGTCCTTGCGACAAAGAATGACGTTTATGACAAAGTACTTGCAAATATTGAAGAAGTGAAGGCAAGGGAAGGAAGGGTGATTGCCCTTGTCTCCAAGTCTGATAGAAAGATTTCAAAGAAGGTGGATGATGTTATCCCCATCCCAGATACGACCCCCTGGCTCACTCCAATTCTTCTTACAATTCCCCTTCAACTGCTTGCATATTATATGGCTGACTTAAAAGGAACTGATGTCGATCAACCAAGGAATCTTGCTAAAAGTGTTACAGTAGAGTAAAGTCTTGCTGACTGCCCTTGGAAAATGCTAAATATTTAGTTGATGTCATTGTTAGATGAATTAAACCCAGCTCAAAAAAAGGCAGTTTTAGAGACTGAAGGACCTATTCTTGTATTTGCAGGTGCTGGAAGTGGAAAGACAAGAGTCCTTACCTATAAGATTGCTTATTTGATTCGGAATAAAAGAGTGGATCCAAGAAATATATTGGCTGTAACCTTTACTAATAAGGCAGCAGATGAAATGCGAGAAAGGGTTGAGAGGCTTCTTGGGGTTTCTGCCAAAGGGATTTGGATATCAACCTTTCATTCGGCATGTGTCCGTATTTTAAGAAATCATATCGAGAAGCTTGGGTTTAAAAAGAATTTCATTATTTACGATGAACAGGATCAACAACGACATCTTCGAAGTGTGATGAAAGATTTGGGTCTGGACTTTAAAATGTTTCCACTAAAGGCGATTCAATCCACTATAGAGAAGCTTAAGAATGAAGGGATAACCCCCGATAAATATCACCCATCTCAATTTAATATCTTCCAGAAAAGGGTTGGATTGGTTTATCAAAGATATCAAGAAGATTTAAAGAAAAACAACGCACTCGATTTTGGAGACCTTCTAATATTTGTTTTAATCCTTTTTCAGAAATTTCCAGAGGTCTTAAGAATGTATCAGGATCTATGCCAATATGTTATGGTTGATGAGTTTCAGGATACTAATTTAATCCAATATAGGCTTCTAAAAAAACTGGTTGAGCGACACAGAAATATATGTGTGGTTGGGGATGATGATCAGTCCATTTATCGGTGGAGAGGAGCAGAAATAGGGAATATTCTAAACTTTGAGAAGGATTTTCCAGAAGCCAAGATCGTTACCCTTGAACAAAACTATCGCTCAACTCAAAACATCCTAAACGCAGCAAACCATATTGTGCGGCAAAATCGTTTGAGAAAAGAAAAAAGGCTCTGGACAGAAAATTCTGAAGGAGAATTGATTACACTCTATATCGCAGAGGATGAAGAGGATGAGGCCCGTTTCGTAGTCAAAAAGATTTTGGAACAAATAGAATCTTCTGACAAAAAACTCCGTTATCGTGATATTTCGGTCTTTTATCGTATAAATGCTCAATCTCGTGCTATTGAAGATGAATTTGTTAGAAACCGTATTCCCTATACCATCGTGGGTGGAATGAAATTTTACGAACGTAAAGAAATTAAAGATATTTTAGCTTATTTAAGGGTTATTTCAAATCCCGACGATGATCTTAGTCTTAAAAGAATCTTGAATATTCCTCCAAGAGGAATAGGAGAAAAAACCGTTGAAAGGTTTGAAACTCTTTCAAGGGAAAAAGGCATTTCTCTCTTTGAGGGGTTAAAGGAGTCATTAAAAGAGGATTGGCTTACAAATTCGATGAAGGAAAGGTTAAAAGATTTTCTTAAATTGATAGAAGATCTAAGAAAGGAGTCAGAGAAAGTTTCTCTTAGTCAATTAACCTTATCAGTTGTTCAAACAACAGGATATATTGAACGGTTAAAAGAGGAGGCAACGGATGAATCTTTTTCAAGGATTGAGAATATAGAAGAGCTTATAAATGTGATCATGGAGTTCGAAAAAGGAGATGAGGTTTCTTTGGAAGGATTTCTGGATAAAGTATCATTGATTACAGATGTCGATCTTTATGAAGATAAAGGGGATAAAGTTTCACTAATGACACTTCATTGCGCAAAAGGTCTTGAATTCCCAATGGTCTTTATCATAGGGGTTGAAGAAGGGCTCCTACCTCACTACCGAAGGGGTGAAGAAATTGAGGATATGGAAGAGGAAAGAAGACTTTTTTATGTTGGTATTACAAGGGCTAAGGAAAGACTCTTTCTTTCACGAGCCGAGAGACGTTCAACCTTTGGGATAGGTAGAGCCAATCCTCCTTCACGATTTCTTCAAGAACTCCCGACAAGTCTCATAAAAATTGAAGGAAAAGAAAAAGGTGATAAAGAAGAAGAGATAGGATTTATCTATCAGAGAGACGAAGGAATTCAAGAAAGGGAAATATTTGCAGAAGATTTTGATAGGAAATTTAATCGTAATATCACAAATGATATCCTTATAAGTCCTGAGGATTTTTCCCCTCTAAGGATAGGTATGAGAGTGAGACACCCAAAATTTGGTGAAGGAAGGGTTAGATCAGTTGAGGGGATGGATATAGAACAGAAAGCAATTATTCTCTTTGATAAATTTGGCAGTAAGCGTCTCAAGGTTCGCTATGCTAACCTTGAGATATTAGAATAATAAATGGAGGAAACAATGAAGAATTATTTTATTGTCTCTGCTGTTGGCAAAGATAGACCAGGACTTGTAGCCGATGTATCAGAGGTAATCTATGAATTTGGAGGTAATATTGAAGATTCAAGAATGACACAGTTAAGAAATTATTTTTCCATTCTGATTCTTTTTTCAACTGAGCGGCAGGGAGTCATTGAAAATTTATCCCAAGGATTTAAAAGGCTTAGGGATGAAAAGGCAATCGATGTTTTTTACTCCCCAATCACTATTGAGGAAGCATATCGTAAAGCTCAAGAATCCGTGAATCGTTTTAAGATAAGTACATCTGGAGTAGATCATGCAGGGATTGTATTTAAAATCTGTAGGCTCCTTGCAAATAAAGGTATTAATATAGAGAACATGGAGACCCATTGTCACCCATCGGCAGAAAGTGGAACCCCAGTCTTTGAAATGGATATGGAGATAGAGGTCCCAAGCTCGATTTCAGAAATGACTCTAAGAGATGATCTACATTTAATTGCTAATGAGTTGGTAATAGACTTAGTTTTAAAAAGGGTAAAGAAGGAGGACTAAATGAAGATTCCTAATGATTTACTTTACACAGAAACTCATGAATGGGTAAGGGTAGAGGATAATCAGATAACAATTGGCATTACAGACTATGCACAGTCCCAGCTAAAGGATGTGGTCTATGTTGAACTACCTGAAATAGGATCAATTTATAAAAAGGGAGATCCAATTGGATCTGTGGAATCGGTGAAGACAGTTTCCGATATATTCTCTCCTGTTTCTGGTCGTGTAAGAGAGACAAACATAGCCTTAAAGGATCAGCCTGATCTCATAAATAAAGATCCCTATGGAAAAGGATGGATTGTAAGGATGGAGGTTTCGGATAAAAAGGAACTTTTGGGTCTTCTTTCAGCAAAAGCATACGAGGATTTTTTATCAAAGGAAAATTAAATGGGAAACTTCCATAGATATATTCCACATACAGAAGATGAGCGTAAAGAAATGCTTCAATCTATTGGAGCAAGTTGTATTGAGGATCTTTTTGAATCTATTCCAAGGGAATTTAGACTTTTGACACTTTTAAATCTTCCTGAGCCACTTTCTGAATCGGAGCTTCTCAATTATTTTAAGAACATAGAACCTCCTACATTCATTAGTTTCTTGGGAGGAGGTGCTTATCGACATTTTATACCCTCAATTGTTCCTAAACTTGTATCTCGTTCAGAGTTCTACACTGCTTATACACCATATCAAGCAGAAATCAGTCAAGGAACACTTCAAGCCATATTTGAGTATCAGAGCTTAATTTGTCAATTAACTGGTATGGAAGTCTCAAATGCTTCTATGTATGATGGTGCTACAAGTTTGGCGGAGGCTGTTTTAATGGCTAACCGTATCACAAAGAGACCAAAGATTATTATTTCAAAAGCAATTCATCCTGAATATCGAAAGGTTTTAGAGACATATATTGATCCTGAAGTCCAAAAAATTATTACTATTCCCTACAAAGAGGAGACTGGTGAGACTGATAAAGATATACTTTTTGATAATATAGATGAAGATTTAAACGCTGTTATCATTCAGAGCCCAAATTTCTTTGGTGTAATAGAGGATCTTACAGAGGTAGCTGAAAGGGTTCATGAAAAAGGTGGTATCTTTATTGTTTGCTTTAGTGAAGCTATAGCCTATGGAATCTTAGCCCCTCCTGGTATGTTTGGCGCAGATATTGTGAGTGGAGAAGGGCAAAGCCTTGGTATTCCATTATCATATGGAGGTCCACATTTAGGTATCTTTACAACACGAGAGAAGTTTGTAAGAAATATGCCCGGAAGACTTGTTGGAGAGACCTTTGATATAGAAGGGAGAAGAGGTTTTGTACTTACTTTGGCAACAAGGGAACAACATATTCGGAGGGAAAGGGCAACTTCAAATATATGCACCAACGAAGGTCTTTGTGCTCTTATGGCAACTATCTTTTTGTCGTCTCTTGGGAAAGAAGGATTAAAGGAGTTGGCCTTAATGAATCTAAGCAAGACTGAATATACAAAGAAGAGGATTTTAGAGATTAATGTAGGAAAGTTAAGGTTTTTAGCTCCTACATTTAATGAATTTGTAATTGAGCTTAAGGATAATCCAGAGGAGGTTCTTATGAAACTTCGAGAAAAAGGAATTTTGGGCGGATTGATTCTGAAGCCCTATTTCCCCGAGTTGGATAGACATATACTTATAACTGTAACCGAAATGAATAGTAAGGAAGAGATTGATCGATTTGTTGAAGTCTTAACTAAAATCCTATAGGTAATGAAAATGGAAAAGATAATTCCAAAGGGTCTTATTCAGGATGAACCACTAATATTCGAAATTAGCAAAAAAGGGAGAAAGGGCTATTCACTTCCTCGATGGGATGTTGAAAAAATTGATCCATTGGGGATTATACCTAAAAATCTTTTACGCGGGGAATTAGAAGGGTTTCCAGAGCTTAGTGAGGTTGATGTTGTTCGTCATTTTACTCGTCTCTCTCAATGGAACTATGGTGTTGAGACAGGTCTTTATCCACTGGGCTCTTGTACCATGAAATATAATCCTCAGTTAAATGAAGAGATAGCAAAAATAAAAGGTTTTATGGATCTACATCCCTACACACCTGAAGAATTATGTCAGGGTGCCTTAGAAATAATGTATGAGCTTCAAAATCTTCTCGCTGAAATCGTAGGCATGGATAAAGTGACACTTCAACCTGCTGCTGGAGCTCATGGAGAGCTCACAGGGATGCTGATGATTAAAGCTGCTCTTAAAGCGAGAGGAGAAAATAGACATAAGGTCTTGGTACCTGATACAGCGCATGGAACAAATTGTTCGACCTCGACAATTGCCTCTTTTCAGATTGTTGAGATTAAATCAAATGAGAGGGGAGTGATAAGTCCGGAGGCAATTTCAAGGTTAATGGATACGGATGTTTCAGCTGTTATGATTACAAACCCTAATACACTTGGTTTTTTTGAAGAACATTTGCCTAAAATTGCTGAAATTGTTCATCAGAAAGGAGGTTTTGTCTATTGCGATGGAGCTAATCTAAATGCTCTAATGGGGAAGGTTAAACTTGGAAGTCTTGGGGTCGATGTTGTTCATATCAATCTACATAAAACTTTTTCGACCCCCCATGGAGGTGGTGGACCTGGATCTGGCCCTGTGGCAGTTAAAAAAGAACTTGTTCCATTCCTTCCTGTTCCAGTGATTGAGAAGGTAGATGGGAATTATCGGCTCAATTATGATCGGCCATTTAGTATAGGTAAGGTAAAAGCATTCTATGGAAATTTTGGGGTAGCTCTAAAGGCCTATGCTTATATCCTTAGCATGGGAGCAGAGGGTTTGAAGACGGCAGCTGAAATGGCAGTCCTTAATGCCAACTATTTGCTTCATAAACTGAAGCCATATTATTATCTTCCTTATGATCGGCCATGTATGCATGAATGTGTTTTTTCAGATAGGTTTCAGGAAAAATATAACATTACTACACTTGATATTGCGAAGAGATTGATTGATTATGGTTATCACCCACCCACAATATATTTTCCCCTTGTTGTCAGAGGAGCGATCATGATTGAACCTACTGAAACTGAAAGTAAAGATAATCTTGATCGTTTTATTGAAGTTATGATTCAGATTGCTAAAGAGGCCCAGGAACAACCTGAACTACTTAGAAGAGCCCCTCAAAAAGTTAAAGTCAGAAGACTTGATGAGGTTTTAGCAGCAAGAAGACCAAAGTTAAGATGGAAACCTAAAGATAAAGACCATATGGAAGGCGAAATAAAATAGAGGTTTAAATGGTAAAAGGAGAAGGATATATATTAGATCTTGGCCTAATGGATTATGGAGAAGCCTTGGGCCTTCAACACCATTTATGGGCAAAACGTGTAGCAGAAGAATTACCCAATATTCTAATGATTCTTGAGCATCCCCATGTAATCACAGTGGGAAGACGTGGAGATCTTTCACATCTTCTCGTATCATTCGAGGTATTAAGATCCTTGGGTATATCAGTTTATCATGTTGAAAGGGGAGGAGATATTACCTACCACGGCCCAGGTCAACTCATTGTTTACCCAATTCTTGACTTAAAGGAATATGGATATCGAGTGGCAAAGTATATAGAAGAGCTTGAGGAGATTTTAATTCGTGTGCTTAAAGATTTTGGGGTGGAGGGAAGAAGAGATTCAATAAATCGTGGAGTATGGGTTAATGGCGACAAGATTGCTTCAATTGGGGTTGCAATCAAACGCCGGGTTTCATTTCATGGGATTGCTTTAAATTATAGCACTGATTTAAGGTACTTTGAGCTAATACATCCTTGCGGCCTTGAAGGAAGAAAAATGATAAGTCTTGAAAAGATTATTGGAAAGGAAATATCCAAGGATTATTTAAAAGAGAGATTGATTTACCATTTTAAAGAAATCTTAGGAGGACAATGGGTTAAAAAGAAACTGGAGGATATAAAGTGTCGAAACCCCCTTGGTTGAAGAAGCGTATTCCTCCCTATGAGGAGCTTTGTAAAGTTAAATCTATTCTTGATGAGGCAAATCTTCATACTGTTTGTGAGGAGGCGCGTTGTCCAAATATTGGGGAATGTTTTTCACGTGGGACAGCAACTGTTTTGATCCTGGGAAGGATTTGCACACGCAATTGCAGGTTCTGTGCTGTTGAGAGTGGTTTTCCCAATCCACCAGATGAGCATGAGCCTGGAAATGTTGCCCGTGCAATAAAAAATATGGGACTACATTATGTGGTAATTACATCAGTGACAAGAGATGATCTTCAAGATGGAGGAGCAAATCAATTTGCAAAAACAATTAGAGCGGTGAGGAATCTAAATAAAGATACAAAAATAGAAGTTCTAATTCCAGATTTTAAAGGAGATTACTCTTGTTTGGAGATTGTATTAAAAGAGTATCCAGATGTTTTAAACCATAATGTAGAAACAATTAAGAGACTTTATCCAAAAGTCCGTCCGCAAGCCAATTACCTTAGGTCTCTTAACCTGCTTAAGAAATCTAAGGAGTTATATCCGAAGATACTTACAAAATCAGGTTTTATGCTCGGATTGGGTGAACAGAGAGAAGAGGTGTTGGAACTGATGAGAGATTTAAGAAAGGTGGATTGTGACTTTCTGACAATAGGGCAATATCTTCAGCCAAAAAAAGAATGTTTGCCAGTCGAAAGATATATCCCACCTTTTGAGTTTGAAGAATACAGAGAAATAGGAATGTCCATGGGATTTAGAGCAATCTATGCAGGTCCTTTTGTGAGAAGCTCGTATCATGCCTCTGAAATTTACATGGTTTCCGGGATAAATAGTAAAAATGGATCAATACGGAATATTCAATAAGGGAGAATAAAAATGTCTAAGAGTCTAAAAAAGACAGGGCTTTATAAGTGGCACTTAGACCATGGAGCCCAGATGATTGAGTTTGCTGGATGGGAGATGCCACTTAATTACCAGAAGGGGATCATTGAGGAGCATTTGAATACAAGGAAATTTGGAGGGCTATTTGATATCTCCCATATGGGACGTTTTTTAATACGCGGAAAGGATGCAGTTGCATTCATGCAACATGTCCTCACTAATAATGTGATGGCTCTTGAGCCAGGAATTGCTCAATATACTATTATTCAGAATGAAAGAGGTGGTGCGATTGATGACGCATATCTTTATCGACTCGAAGAGAAAGATCCCTCAGCAGAAGCCAAATACCTTCTTGTGGTTAATGCAGGAAATACAGAAAAGGATTGGAATTGGTTTTTAGAGAATAAAAAACAGTTTAAAGGGTTAATACTTGAGGATAAAACCGAGGAAATTGGAATGATTGCCCTTCAAGGCCCAAACGGAAAGAAGGTCTTAGAGAAGATCCTTCTTGATGACTATAGCAAACTTCCTGATCCATGGAGAAATCGTTTAAGAGTCTGCGAACTTGAAGGAGAACGAGTTTATATCACAATATCAAGAACTGGATATACTGGAGAACCTATATGTTTCGAAATCTTTTTACCTTATGAGAAGATCAGGTTAATATGGGAAAGGATTCTCGAGGCAGGTCAGAAGGAAGGAATCGTACCTGTTGGTCTTGGGGCAAGGGATACATTGAGATTGGAGGCAGGGCTTCCTCTATATGGCCATGAATTTGGATTTGATCCACAGGGTAAAGAGATCCCCATTTATGCAGTTCTCTCTGCAGCAAGATTGGCTGTAAGTTTTTCTCCCCTTAAAGGAGAATTCATTGGGAGGGAGATACTTAGGAGACAATTTGAAGAGGTTAAAGCGAGGGAGACTGGAAAACCACTTCCTCCAAAAGAGAGATTACTTGTTCCTCGAAGGATATTTCCCATTAGTATCGTTACCGAAGGAATTGCAAGGCAGGGGGATGAGGTTTACCTAAAAGGGGAATTCGTAGGTCATGTAACAAGTGGAACTATGGTTCCTTATTGGGTTTTCTCTGAAAAGGGGGTCTTATCAGAGCCTACAGAGGAAAGAAAGATGAGGTCGATTGGGTTGGCATATCTTGATTTTGATTTAAAAGAAGGCCAATCCCTTGATATTCATCATCGTGGGAAAAGACTTGAAGGGGTGATTGTAGAGAGACATCTTTCAAGTGATGCACCTCCCTATGCCCATCCAATCTTATTAAAAGAATTTAAGAAGAAGGAAGTACCGACCGGGACTCTTAAAGATCTTGCACAGAATTTAGTTAATCGAGTGGCAGAAAATACTTATTGGAGACAAAAGGAGACATTTAACCTTATTCCATCAGAAACAACACCATCTCTTCTTGTGAGACTTCTAAGCATTAGCGATGCTTCTGGACGATATGCAGAACATCGTCTAATGAAGGCCTTCAGGGAAACAGATGTATTCTATTACCAAGGAACTAAATTAATTGGGGAGGTCGAGCTTTTTTTAAGAGAAGAGCTTAGACGTTTTATCGGATGTTCAGAGGTTGAAACAAGGGTGATTAGCGGACAGATGGCAAATACTGCTGTTTTTAGTGGGCTCGTAGATTATCTCAATCGTTTAGATCGCAGAAATGAGCCAAGAAGAATACGAAAGGTGATGAATCACCATATAGGGAGAGGAGGACATCTTAGTGCTCAGGCAATGGGCGCACTTAAAGATTATATTGCCTATGATCCACAAACCGAGAGGCCTGCAACTGTTTCTTTTCCTGTAATGAAAGACGACCTTTACAGGATTGATCTTATAAAGACTCAAGAACTGATAGAAGAACATAAACCTGAACTTATTATACTTGGTAAAAGTATGGTTATCTACAAAGAACCTGTAAGAGAAATTGCTGAGATGATTAAAGGTCTTAATCCAAAACCTATTCTTCTTTATGATATGGCGCATGTTCTTGGGTTAATCGGTCCATATTTCCAAGAACCTTTTGAGGAAGGAGCAGATATTGTTACGGGTTCTACTCATAAAACATTTTTTGGTACACAGAGAGGGATAATAGGCAGTAACATGAGTGAAGGTTCACCTTATGAAGAACTTTGGGATTCTATTGTTAGACGTGTCTTTCCTGGAAGTGTAAGCAATCATCACCTTGGAACGATGATTGGTTTATTGATGGCTACTTATGAGATGAACACTTTTAAGTTGGATTATCAAAAGGCGGTTTTATCAAACGCAAAGGCCTTTGCAAAGGCATTAAAGGAGCATGGATTAACGGTAGAAGGTGATCCAAAGATTGGCTATACGGAGACCCATCAAGTCATTGTTAGGGTAGGTTATGGAAAAGGTCCAATGATGGCTCAAAGGCTCGAAGAAAATAATATTATCGTAAATTACCAGGGTGCTCCAGATGATGAGGCCTTCACAACTGCAAGTTGTTTAAGAATGGGTGTCCAGGAAATGACAAGATTCGGGATGAAAGAGGATGATTTTAATCAATTGGCAGAATATATGAGTGAGGTGATACTTAGAGATCGACCTATGGCAGAGGAAGTCTCTAAATTCCGCAAAAGATTTACAGAGATGAAATATTGTCTATCGGATGAGGAAGCGAAACCAATGGTTGAAAGATTGTTAGAGGCAATTAGATAAAATGAGGTGGATTTAAGAAGTATGAATCTATATATTTTCTGCTGGTCATTCAATTGTTAAATTAAATTTTGAAGGGTCTTTTAAAATTTTACTTACAAAGGAACAAAAAGTGTAAAAATCTTCAAGTTCTTCTTGAATTATATAATATATTTCCTCTTCTGTAATTTCTCCATAAAAATGAACCATTCGATTTCTATAACCAGCCATTTTTGTAAGTTGATTTAGAGCAAAATCAATTGGAATAATTTTGTATTTTTCCAGCAGTCTTGGAATATCTTTATAAGAAGAGGGTCTTGCGCCGGGGACTCTTGATAAAATGTGCGAACCTATATCCATAACAGCTTCAAGGGCTCTATGAAGATCGTAAAAAGCAATTCGGAAATTATCAGAATTTGAATGGAATTGTTTCAGTGGAATTCCTTTAAACCTTTCAAGGCTTCTTAAAGAGTCTTCTATATAAGCAATTCTTGTTTGGATAACTTCTTTATTAAGTGGTATTTTAAATTTTTTTTTAGGCATATTTTTCCATTCTTACACGATCAAAGAAGTCTAATATAGGTCTAAAGTCAAGATATTGATTTATAATTCTATATTCATAGTCAGCTCTCATTTTGTGATTTAATTCAAAAAGGACATGGCCTTCTTTTATTGCGGAATATTGAAGAGAAAGAGGGGCTTTTTGTAAAAAGACAATATCCAATTTTGATTCTGGATACAATTCTGAAAATAATTTAAATAATGTATTGTATAAATTCCGTGTATCTCTACTTGAAGAAAATTCTTTTAGAACTACTCCAATATCAATATCGCTAAATTTATTGACTCTTCCAGTTACTTTTGAACCGAAAAGGTATATAATAGAAACTCCTAATTGCTTAAATTTTTCTTTAAATTCTTTTCTCATATACTATATTAATATCTTAGGGAAGATATAAATGTCAATGATATGTCATTTTTGATTAAATGAGGCTTGGAAATTAAGGATTAGAGGGAGCTGGTGGGTTTACGACGGCGTTTTTCGGCAACTCTCAACCGGGCAAGTGACCTCCTGAGGGCAGCTTCAGCTGAAGCTGCTTCAGCACTTAAGGGAGCAGCCTTCATGGTTTCTTGGGCCCTTTTTTTAGCTTGTTCTGCACGCTCAATATCAATTTCGTCTGCTCTTTCACAGGCATCAGCAAGGATTACAACTTTATCGGGACGGACCTCAAGAAAACCACCACTTATTGCGAGGTATTCCTCTGATTTATTCTTTCTTATCATTAACTCACCTGGCTGAAGCATTGTCATCAGAGGAGCATGGTGTGGAAGAATCCCTAATTGTCCTTCCACACCCCAAGCTACAACAGCATCTACATCATCTGAGTAGATCATTCTTTCGGCAGTTACAATCTCCAATCGGAATGTTGCCACCTTTAACCTCTCATCTTTTTAGCCTTTTCAACCGCTTCATCAATGGTTCCAACCATATAAAAGGCTGCCTCTGGTAAGTCATCATGTTTTCCTTCAAGAATTTCTTTGAATCCACGAACTGTCTCTTTTATTGGGACATACCTTCCTGGGACACCTGTAAAATGTTCTGCAACATGGAAAGGCTGTGAGCAAAATCTCTGAATCTTTCTTGCCCTTGCTACAGTGAGCTTATCCTCTTCACTCAATTCCTCGATCCCAAGAATAGCAATAATATCCTGAAGCTCTTTATATCTTTGAAGGGTAGCCTGGACTCCACGGGCCACCCGATAGTGCTCTTCTCCTACAATCTTTGGGTCAAGGATTCGAGAAGTAGAGGCTAAAGGATCCACTGCTGGATAAATTCCCAATTCAGCAATGGACCGCTCTAAGGCAATAACAGCATCAAGATGTCCATAAGTGGCCACGATTCCAGGGTCACTATAATCATCTGCAGGCACATAGATCGCCTGAAAAGAGGTGATAGAACCTTTTTTTGTTGTTGTAATCCTTTCTTCAAGCTCTCCGACATCTGTTCCAAGCGTTGGTTGATAACCAACGGCAGAAGGCATCCTTCCAAGAAGAGCAGAAAGTTCCATATTAGCCAAGACATAACGATAGATATTGTCTATAAATAGAAGGACATCTTGACCTTCAACATCCCGGAAATATTCAGCAATAGTAACACCGGTTAATGCAACCCTCGACCTTACTCCTGGGCTTTCGTTCATCTGACCAAATACCATCACAGTTTTATCAATTACTCCAGATCTCTGCATTTCAAGCCATAGATCGTTTCCTTCACGAGATCTTTCACCCACTCCTGCGAATACTGAGAATCCTCCATGCTCGGCTGCAATATTGCGGATAAGTTCCATGATGATAACTGTCTTACCTACACCTGCACCTCCATATGCACCAATCTTTCCCCCCTTTGTAAAGGGTGTTATAAGATCCATTACCTTAAGTCCTGTTTCAAGCATTTGAGGTGTTGTTTCCTGTTCAGTTAATGGAGGAGGGGGTCTATGAATAGGCCATCTTTCATTGGTTTTTACTTCTCCCAATCCATCAATAGGTTCTCCAAATACATTGAAAAGTCGGCCCAATGTTGCCCTTCCTACAGGCACTGTTATTGGAGTGCCCATATCAATTGCCTCTGCCCCTCTCGCAAGACCATCAGTTGCAGTCAGGGCAATACCGCGAACCCAATTATTTCCAATGTGGGCTTGAGCTTCAACGATGATTTTACTCTCTTTCATGGGAATAATGATTCCATTATAGATGGCTGGAAGCTCATCTTGAGGGAACTCCATATCGACCACAGTGCCTATTACCTGAACAACTTTTCCTTTTGCCATTTTTAACTCCTTAGCATTTGCTTAAAAGTATTGTTTGCAGGCGGTCTTCATATTATTTACATCATTAATGCCTCCGCTCCTCCGCTTATATCACAGATTTCCTTTGTTATCATTTCTTGTCTTGCCTTATTAAGTGAAAGGGTTAGATCCTTAATCAATTCCTCTGCATTATCACTTGCATTTCGCATTGCCACCATTCGAGCTGATTGTTCACTCGCAATCAATTCAAGGATAGCATGATATATCTCCATCTCAACAAACCTTGGAAGTAACTCGTTAAGAACTGTAAGAGGATCAGGTTCATAGATATATTCTGCGATTTGACCCGGTGGTAGTTTAGCCGGTTCAACTGGAAGTAATATTTCTATTGTAGGTCTTTGAACCATTGTGCTTATAAAACGTGGATATGCAAGATATACCATATCTAAGTAGCCACTACTGTAATCATCAATTACCAATCTTGAGATTGGCATTGTATCCTGCATTAATGCTCGATCACCAAGACCTATAAACTCTGCACGGACATCCAATTTAGATATACGAGCGAAACTTCTCGCCTTACGACCAACAGTAATTATACTTATAGGAACTTTTTGACTTAGAATAAATTCACCAACTAAGCGATTTAAATTTGTATTTAATCCTCCACAAAGACCTCGATCTGTGCCTATATGAACAATACCAATCCTTTTTACCTCTCTTTTTTCAAGTAGGGGTGGAATCTTACCTCTTATTCGAGGCTCAATAGCAAGATCTGAAATCACCTGGCGAATCTTTTCAGAATATGGACGTGCAGCCAAGGCTCTTTGTTGTGTTCTTCTCATCTTTGCCGTTGCAACCATTTCCATAGCCCGGCAGATTTTTACAGTTCCTTGAACACTTTTTATTCGGCGACGTAAGGCTTGAACACTTGCCATAATGGATTAAAGGTTAACCTGTTTTTTATATTCAAGAATAGCAGCCTTTAGGGCTTCTTCTGTTTCTTTACTCAGCTCTAATTCTTTATTTATTTTATCCTCTATTTCAGGATGGTTCCTTTCCATAAAAATATGGAAATTCTCCTCCCAGGAAATGACTTTATCAACAGGGACATCATCCAGATAGCCATTGGTTACTGCATAAAGGATGGATACCTGTTTTCCGAGTGACATAGGAGTATACTGAGGTTGTTTCAGAACTTCAGTAATCCTTTTTCCTCTTTCAAGTTGCTCTTTTGTTGCCTTATCTAATTCTTCACTTCCAAATTTGGCAAACGCTTCAAGCTCACGAAATTGAGCCAATTCCAATCTTAATCTTCCTGCGACTTGTCTCATGGCCCTTCTCTGGGCTGCCCCTCCCACACGAGATACAGAAAGTCCAACGTTGATGGCAGGCCTTATCCCAGCATTAAAAAGGTCAGGCTCAAGATAAATCTGACCATCAGTAATAGAGATTACATTTGTAGGGATATAGGCAGAGATGTCACCAAGCTGTGTTTCAATGATAGGTAGTGCTGTGAGGGATCCACCTCCATATTTCTTTGAAAGTTTTGCTGCCCTCTCAAGGAGTCTACTATGAAGATAAAAGATATCGCCTGGATATGCTTCCCTTCCTGGAGGACGGCGAAGAAGTAATGAGAGTTGTCTATAGGCCCATGCATGTTTATAGAGATCGTCATAAATGATAAGTGCATCCTTTCCCTGCTCCATGAATTCCTCTCCAATGGCACAACCCGAATAAGGTGCAATATATTGGAGCGGAGCAGGATCTGATGCATCTGCCTCAACAACAATTGTATATTCCATGGCTCCATATCTTTCAAGCGTGGCAATGGCTTGAGCAACCTTAGAAGTTTTCTGGCCTATGGCCACATAGATACAGAGCATATTTTGACCCTTCTGGGCAATGATTGTATCGATAACGATTGCTGATTTCCCGGTAAACCTATCCCCGATAATTAATTCACGCTGTCCCCTTCCAATAGGAATCATGCTATCAATGGCTTTAATCCCTGTCATGACAGGGGTATTCACAGGTTCCCTTTTGGTCACATCAGGAGCAACCCTTTCGATTGGTCGAGTCTTTGTAAATTTAATAGGGCCTTTTCCATCAAGGGGTCTACCGAGTGGGTCGATTACCCTTCCTATTAGTTCATCACCAACTGGGACCTCAATTACCCTACCTGTTGCCCTAACCTCATCTCCTTCTTTAATCTTAGAACAATCACCAAGGATAACTGCTCCAACATTATCCTCTTCAAGATTTAATGCAAGTCCTGTGATCTCATGAGGAAACTGAAGCAATTCATTATAAGCTACTTCACTTAAGCCATAGATCCTTGCAATCCCATCACCAACCTCAATCACTGTCCCAATATTGGTCACAGAGACTGGTGCTCCAAATTGCTTGATTTGATCTTTAATTACAGCAACAATATCTTGTTCACGGGTAGCCATTTTACCCCTCTCTTATTTCAATAATGGTTTTTTATTGACAATCTTTTATATCCTTCTCGGGCATAGTGATTAAATTTATCAACTTGCCTCGATCAAATTTCTTTTTAAACTCTCTAATTTTTGTCGAATGCTCGCATCAATCAATTTATCCCTAATTCGGGCAATAAACCCACCAATGATCTCTGTATCGATTTTGGAATCTATAAGAACCTTGCGGTTTACAAAAGTTGCCAACTGACGTGAAATCATTTCTTTCCAGTCCTCATCAAGAGGAATAGCTGTAATCACTTTTGCCCTTTCAATTCCATAATGGGTATCAAGGATTGAATTAAATTCCTGAAATATTTTAGGGAACATCCTGATCCTTCCTCTTTGTATGAGAAGAAAGATGAGGTTTAAGGCTAAAGTGTTCAGCTCCCCCAATTTAGTTTCTAAAATATCCTTCTTAGCCTGGAAAGGAAGTCTAGGGTTCTCAAGGAGGAGCATTAAGTCTTCATCTTTTGTTAATTCAATAATCTTGTCAAACCCCTTTTTCAGGCTTTCAAGCTCATTACGTTCTAATGCCAATTCAAAAACAGCCTGAGCATAACGCTTTGCCGATGTAATTTTAACCATGTCCTTGTCTAATTTTTCTTAAAAGTGATGCTTTCTTTTAATGTTTCTTCAATCAATCTTCGATGTTTCTCCTTATCAAGTGTTTCTCGAATCACCTTTTCAGCGGCCAAGATTGAGATCTCAACAAACTCTTTTTTCAAGTCTTCGATTAATTTTTCACGTTCTTCAGCCATTTCTTCTCGTGCCCGATCAATTATTGTCTGAGCTTGTCTTATAGCCTCCTGTCGGGATTCCTCCTTTAATCTTTCACCCGTTTGAATAGCCTGGTCAATGATGGCTTGGGCTTCTTCGCGTCCTTTTTCAATCTGTTTTTGAACCTCAAATTTTGCCTCTTCAAAAGCCTTTTTTGTAGCCTCTGCCATCTCCATTGCCTCTTTCGTCCTTTTTGCCCTTTCATCAAGCATCTTCAATACAGGTTTATAAAGAAAGAGGCGAAGGAGGGCAAAAAGGATAATAAAATTGATAACAAATACCACTAAAAGTGGTAGATTTATCCCAAGACTTGCCAACCCTTCCATGGCTTTACCTTCTTTTTAATTTTGAAATGACTTAAAAGGCACTAAAGATTACTTTTCCAACAATGATCCCCGCGATACAGAAGACAAATAGCATAACCGCAATAATGATGATTAGTAAATTAGTTGGTAAACCTCCTTCTCCCATAACCTACCTCCTTTTCTCACTTAACCACCATAGCCAAGATAATACAAACGATCAGAACATAGATACCAATTGCTTCTGCAAGGGCTCCAATGAGAATCATGTTGGTGAGAATAGCCCCACGAGCCTCAGGGTTCCTACCAAGAGACTGCATAGCAGAAAAACCAATAAGCCCTAATGCAAGAGCTGGACCGAAAAAACCTACAGCAGCAATCAATCCAATGGTCAACATCTTCATTACATCTGGTGTCATTGATACTCCTCCTTTCTATTAATTTTTATTCTCCCTCCTCATGAGGGGTTGCTGCAACAGTTCCAAATACAAGTGTTAATCCTGAAAATATAAGGGCTTGGATCATTCCAATCAGGAGTTCCAGACCATAAAATGGTATTGTGAAAACAAGAGGAATTAGAAAACAAGAAACTAAGATCAATATCTCTCCTGCTGTCATATTTCCAAAGAGACGAAATGTAAAACTGAGCATCCTGGTTAAATGGCTAAAGATTTCAAGTACCCCAACAAAAAGATTGATAATACCAAAAAGGATATTCATTGGAGCAGTTTTAATCTTTCCCATTACAAGTTCCTTTAATCCTTGAATAAGCTGTCTGAGGTTAATAAATTGGCCAATATAATGGGAAACTCCTATAGATTTCATACCCCATGTCTCAACAAAGATAAAAGACATAATGGCTATCGATAAAGGGACATTTACATCTGTATTAGCAGCTCGAAAGAAGGCTATAAATTCTCTATGTTCACCATGTCCATGGTAGATTCCAATTGTTCCAAAGAAAGGCAGAAGAGCCAGATAGGCATTAGATATAACATATATAAATATAGTAGCTACTGCTGGGAAAAGCATACGTGCAAGCCTTTTTCCTGAAACACTTTCAACAAAGTTTAGAAGCCCTTCCACAACTGCTTCTGCAATTGCCTGACGTCTCGAGGGAATAAGGGTCATCTTTCTGGTAAGAAAAATGGATAAAAGAACCAATACAACAATTGTAAACCAAGAAGCAATAAGTGTATTGGTTATCACAAAACTTTCAATATGAAAAACAGGTTCAGCAGGAAGGGATACATGTGGTTTTGGCACTCGGAATATCTCAGGAGGCTCTTTACCTAAAAAACTTGAACCAAGAGGACCAAATATTAAACCCACTACAAAAAGTATTAAAATAGGAATAAAGAAAATGATGACAACTTTTATACGATTCTTATCCATTTTGATTATTTTCTTTAGATTTTTTCCCCTTCATTAGTCTTTCTTCATCTGCCTGATATCGAAGAAGCATTTTTAAGAGACCAACGAAAGCAATAACCGTTCCTACCCCAAGTCCAATAAATGTAAAAAGCGGACTTTTATTTAACATCTCAGGTCTATCAAGCCAGTATCCAATACCCACCGGTATAATCAAACTCAGGGCAACAAACCAGCCTACTGTTAATAAAAATTGAACTGGTCTTACCCACTCCTTCAGTTATTTCTCCTTTTTATCAATTAAAGTTAATTCATCAAAAATTGTGAATTTATTAACATACAACTTTAAACTTGTCAATTTTTCTTTCGTTTTAATATTTAAAAAGAAAAAGTTTGATCAGATGGATGACTCTGAAGCTGGATTTCATCTTCTAAATCTTTTTCCTCCCTTTTTACCATCTTACAATGACCCTCAAAAAAACCACCTTCACTGATGATTAATATAGGTGTAACAATATTGCCAAAAAATTTCCCTGTTGAATGAATTTCAACACGCTGCTGAGCAACAATCTCTCCTTCTACGTGACCACTAATGATAATTGAATTAACACCAATCTTACCCCTGACAAATGCAGATTCTCCTATAATTAATGTTCCGCTATCAAACACCTCTCCTTCAAACTTTCCATCCAAACGAAAGATACCTAAAAATGTTATCTTCCCTTCGAACTGAGTATCTTTCCCAAGGAATGCACTGATCTCTTCAGCCGAGTGAGCACTCTTTGATTCTGGTTTAAGCTTACCTAAAGGCACCTTTTTGCTCCTTCATTATTACTAAGTTTTATTCTCCTAATATTGTTTCAACAATCCTTTCGAGATCATCAAAAGAATAATATTCAATATCTATTTTCCCTTTATTCCCCTTAGTATGTATTGTTACTTTTGTTCCAAGACGTTTTCTTAATGAATCTTGAAGGTTTTTAATTTGGATGTCAAGGTCTCCTTTCTTCTTTCCAGAAGGACCTCGTTTTGATTTTCCCAACCATCTTTTAGCTATAAGCTCTGCCCCCCGGACTGAAAGACTCTTATTTATGATTAATTCACATAATTGTAGTTGTTTTTCTTTACTTTCGAGTCCAAGGATTGCCCTTGCGTGACCAGAGGTGATTTGATTCTTAATAATATATTCTTTTATTTCTGGAGGGAGTTTAAGAAGACGGAGTGTATTGGTGATAGTAGTTCTTTCTTTTCCAATTCTTTTACTCAGCTCTTCATGGCTTAGGTTGAAATCTTCGATCAATTTTTTATAGGCCTCTGCCTCTTCAATCGGGTTTAAATCCTCTCTTTGGAGATTTTCAATGAGAGAAAGTTCCAAAATCTCCCTTTTATCTGCCTCTTTAACTATAACAGGAACCTCCCTGATACCTGCCTTTTGAGCAGCACGCCAGCGACGTTCACCCACAATAAGTTCATAACCATCTTGCGTTTTTCGAACAATCAGAGGTTCCAATATCCCTTTTTCTTTAATTGACTCTGCCAACTCTTCAAGTTTTGCTTCGTCAAAATATTTTCTTGGTTGGGATCGATTTGGTCGAATCTCTTCTATTCCACAATAGATGAGATTCTTTTCTCCCACTGTTTCAATCTCTGGAATTAATGCCCCTAAACCTTTTCCTAAAGCCAATTTCTTAGCGACCATCTTCCTTCCCATTTGTGATTAATTCTTGAGCAAGTTCTAAGTAGCTCTCTGCGCCCTTAGAATGTATATCATATAGAATAATTGGTTTTCCATGACTCGGTGCTTCACTTAATCGCACATTACGAGGGATGACTGTCTTAAAAACTTTGTCTTTGAAATGACTTCTTACCTCTTGGGCAACTTGATGAGCAAGGTTGTTTCTTCCATCAAACATTGTAAGGAGGATTCCTTCTATCTCGAGTCTTGGGTTTAAAACCTGTTTTATCAAACGAATCGTTTTTAGAAGCTGGCCTAAGCCTTCCAAGGCATAATACTCACATTGTAAAGGGATAATCACTGAATGAGCAGCCGTTAGAGAATTTATTGTCAGAAGACCAAGAGATGGAGGACAATCAATAAAGATATAATCATAATCAGCCTCTACTTCTTTAATTAACCGATCAAGCCTCTTTTCCCGATCTTTTTCTTGAAGGAGTTCTATCTCTGCTCCAATAAGATCCGTGTTAGAGGCAATTAAATCCAAGTAAGCAAGAGAGGTTTTCTGAATCATTTCCCTAAGTCCATAGCCTCGGAGTAATGCTTGATAGATTGTCCCATTCATCTCGTTTTTGTTAATTCCTAAACCACTTGTGGAATTTCCCTGCGGATCTATATCAATCAGTAAAACCCTCTTTTCAGCAACAGCAATGGATGCAGATAGATTTACTGCTGTAGTTGTTTTTCCTACCCCTCCTTTTTGATTGGCTATACAAATAACCTTTGCCATTATGATTATTATATAGCATAAAAAAAGAAATGATGAAATGAAAAAGTTAATCCTTCTCGAATATTAGGATTGTGCGTTTATGTTGACTAAATGGAAGGATAAATTGAGAGCTTTTCTTTAGATGGAATTGGATTTCTTCCTTTTTGTATGCCTGTTTTAAATTGGTATCTACTAATAATCTTCCTTTCATAGCTATCAGCAGTCCTTTCTTTTTCAGATAAGGATATCCAAGAAAGAGAAGATTCTCAAGACTTGAAAATGCTCTTGAGACAGCTACATCAAATTGACATTCATATTTCTCGATAATTTTTTTGTCTTCGATTCTTCCATGTATAGCTTCAATCCCTTTTAACCCTAAATTTCGAATAACATGTCTTTGGAAGTCAACTTTTTTAAGCCTTGAGTCGATTAACTTTATTTCTAAAGAAGGTTTAACCATCTTTATTGGAATTCCAGGAAAACCTGCACCAGACCCAATATCAAGAAGAGTAGATATAGGAGGTAAATAAGGAATGATTGAGAGAGAGTCAAGAAAATGTTTAATAATAATATCTTTTTCTGATCTTATAGCCGTTAGGTTAATCTTCTGATTCCATTTTAGGAGTTCCTTAAGATAGAGGTCAAAAGCATTGAGCAGCATTTCATCCAGTTGAATTCCAAATGTTTTAGCTCCACTTATAAATATTTCTCTATTTTCTTTCTCCATAATATTGAAAAGAAAAAGGGAGAGGCATTTTAAAATAAACTTTGCTAAACCTCTCCCTTTTTATCTTTTATTTGGTTTTAGGCAGAATTGGATGGAAATCAGGAATTTTATCGATTAGTTTACTTGGGAACTTACCATCCTTTTCAATAATCTCAAAAACATAAAATGTTGCAATCGGAGCCCTTATTTCGGGATGGAATCGATATCGACCCATTGGAGAAGGGAAATCAACACTATTGATTGCCTTTGCGAATCGGGCTAAGTTTTCAGCATCGCCACCAATAGATTTAAGTGCTTCTTCAATAATCTGTATAGAAAGATAACCCGACATATCATAGTAACCAAAGGCTTTAAGATCAGGATATCTCGCAAGTAAGGCCTTTACAAAGGAGACATTTTCTGGAATATCAAGATCAGGATCCCAATGGGTTATATACTTCATCCCTACTGCAGACTTACCCATCTCTGCCCGATAAAGTGGGTCCAATGCTGAAACTGCACCAAGCACAGGAGTCTTCTTCTGTAAATCAAGTTCAACATATTGTTTTGCAAATCTTACAGCTGGAAAACCTGTTGTAAATACAAGAGCCACATCTGCTTTTGGCATTCCAACTAAATAGGGCCTATAGTCTGGTTCAGGTAAGGGGAGAGATATATATTTAAGTACCTTACCCCCAAGTTTTTCAAAACTCTCTTTATATATTCCTCCTTGAAGATGACCAAAAGAATAATCATTGACAATTACGACCGCTGTTCTGGCGCCCATTTTATTATAAGCATAAGGCCCTAATAGGTTTCCAAGCTGATACCATCCCCAATTAGGTGCAAAATGAGCTGGATTAGCCGATGTAATATGTTCGCCACTTGCGCCTTGTGCTAACCAAGGAATACCTTTCTTTTTCATGTAATCTGCTATAGCAATAATACCTGACCCTAATAGAGGTCCAAACAATACATGAACCCTATCTCCTTCAACGAGTTTTCTAACCTTTTCTACGGTTGGAGCTACTTCCTCTTTACAATCTTCAAAGATAACCTTCACTGGCCGACCACTTATTTTATAACCAATCTGTTCAAGTCGTAGGGTTAAGCCTCTCTTGTGAGCCAAAGAGGTTACAGCATGTCCTCCAGTATAATCGCCAACAACACCGATCCTTATTTCAGCCTGGGTAAACCCCGTAGAGACCCAAAATAAGGATAAAAACAGACTAACCAAACCTATTAATAAAAAACTTTTCTTCATATTCCACCTCCTATAAATTGATATTAATTTAAAGAATCCCCCCTAACATAAAATTGCTTTTATCACCTCCTCTCTTTTGGAATTAAACTAATCGTTTGAGCTAAATATTTAATTTTAGAAATTTCCTAAACTCCGAGATAAGTGTCTTTTACTTTTGTATTAGCCTCTAATTCTTTTGGTGTAGATTCATAAACAATTAATCCTCTATCCATTATATAGAGGTAATCTGCTAATTCTAATGCCATTGGAAGGTTTTGTTCTACAAGAAAAATAGAGAATCCTTTTTCTTTAAGTTCTGCAATAAAATGGATAATCTCCTGCACAATTAGGGGTGCAAGCCCTTCTGAGGGTTCATCCATAAGAAGTAAGGATGGTTTGCTCATTAGGGCACGACTAATTGCTAACATTTGTTGTTCACCACCACTTAAAAGATTTGCCTTACAGTTAGCCCTTTCTTTAAGAATTGGAAACCGGTAATAGGCCTCTTCTAAAAGCCTCGAGGCTTCTTCTCTTCTGCATTGGGCAGCTATTAAAAGATTTTCTTTGGTTGTTAGTGATGGAAAGATTTGCCTTCCCTGTGGCACAAGTGAAACACCTTTGCGGGCTATTTCATAAGGCTTTAGAGAGGTAATATCTTCTTCATTAAAATAGATCTTTCCTCTACGTGGTGGCGTGAGTCCCATGATTGAACGTATGGTTGTGGTTTTTCCCATCCCGTTTCTGCCTAAAAGTGAAACAATAAATCCCTTCTTCACTTCCAGGGAGACGCCTTGAAGTATATAACTTTCACCATAGTAAGTATGGATGTCAATTAATTGGAGCATGTTTTTATTTTATTCCAAGATAAATTTGTTTCACCTTTGGGTTATTTTGAATCTCCTCGGGTGTCCCTTCTGCTACAACCTCTCCATAATGTAGCATAGTGATCCGATCCGCTATTGAAAAGATTACATCTATGTTATGAGAGATGAAAAGCACAGAGATGTCTTTTTCCAATCCACGTACTAACTCAATTATGTCTGAAGTTTCACTTGCTGAAAGACCAGCAGTTGGTTCATCAAGGAGTAGTAATTTTGGTGAAGAAGCCAAACTCAATATTATTTCAAGCCGTCTTTGTTCGCCATAGGATAAATCCAAAGCTAAGGCATTCCTCTTTTCCCACAAACCTCTGGCTTTCAATAATTTTTCAGCCTCAGAGAAAAGTTGATTATATTTAGTAATAGAACGAAGCATTTTAAATCTAAATGGTTGGGTGGCCTGAAGAGCTAACAAAACATTATCAAGAACACTAATTTTAGGGAAAAGGTTATTGATTTGACATGACCTTCCGACTCCAAGATGTGCGCGCTCATAAAGTGGCATTTCTGTAACATCTTTTCCAAAAAGATATACCTTTCCAGAGGTTGGTGTGAATTCTCCATTTATAATTTTGATTAAAGTTGTTTTCCCTGCTCCATTTGCGCCAATAATTGCCCTTCTTTCCCCAGGCTTTACACTCAGAGAAACCTTATTTAATGCCCTTACTCCTCCAAAATCTTTTATCAAATTTTCAACTCTTAGAGCTTCCATTATAAATATTAATCTTCTCCCAATACTTTATTAGATAAATTCCTATTCCACCTCGAAAATACATGGAGACTAAAACAAATGCCCCACCTAAGATAAGAGGCCATCTCTCAGGCAAAAACGTACTAATTAAATGCTCAACAGACGTCAATAATGCTGCTCCAATAAGAGGACAGGCAAGTGTTCCAGGACTTCCTAAGATTACCATAAACAATACCATAACTGAAGCAACCATTCCTATATCTCCTGGATAGGCAATCCCAATTAAATGAGCATATAGGACGCCTCCAACTCCTCCAAATCCTCCACTTAAAACGAAGGAAATATATTTGTACCACCAGGTATTATATCCTAAAATCTTCATCCTTGATTCATTTTCACGAATTCCAACAAGTGCTCGACCAAAAGGAGAATTGGTGAATTTATAGAGCAAGAAAAAACATAAGATAAAAAATAATAAGACAAAGTAATAGAAGTAGGTATCATTTCCCATGGAGAAGTCAATTCCAAGGTTGGGTCTTGGGATGCCTGGGAGCCCATCATCTCCTCCTGTTAGAGACCTCCATTTCCAAACGATACTAAAAAGGAGTTGAGATAAACCGAGTGTGATTAGTAGAAAATAAGCACCGGAAAGATGGACAATAAATAGACCAAATAGACCGGCCACAAAAACAGCTGATAATACTCCTAATAGGGCGACAACCCAAAAACTCTCAATCTTAAAATGGACTGTTAAAAAGGCCACCATATAGACCGAAGTTCCGAAAAATGCAGCATGCCCCATAGAAACAAGCCCTGTATAACCAAGGATAAGGTTTAAGCCCATAGCGAAGATGGCAAAAATTAAAATTTTGGACGAAAGATATAATAAGTATGGAGATAAGACTAAAGGTAATAGGACAAGAATTAAGCATACAATTATATAAGGAAGAAAGGAAACCTTTTTTTTATTTGAGGATTGATTTGACTGATTCAAGGTTTTGCCTCAAATTTAACTTCTTTTTCCGAAAAGACCGGATGGCTTTAAAAGTAAAATAATTACTACCAGTAAATACATCATAAAGAAAGCCAGTGGTGGAAAGAATGCTTTACTAAAACTATGAATAATACCTATAATTAAACTTCCTATTAATGCCCCTTGCATAGAGCCCAGTCCTCCTATAATGACTACAATGATTGCATAAAGTAATATCTCAGAGCCACTCTCTAAATATGCACCAAGAAGGGGTAGGCCAATTACTCCGCTAAGACCTGCTATTATTGTCCCAAAGAAAAATACCCAAGCACAAACCCTGTTAAAATTTACTCCAACAGCCATCACCATTTCTCGATTATCTATGCCTGCTCGGATAACAGCTCCATAAAGAGTTTTCTCTTGGAAATACCATAAAATCATAGCGATGATCAATCCTGCAAATATTACAAGAAGGTGATAAAGGTAAACAGAGTATGTTCCTATTCTAAGTGGAGTAGCAAATATATGTGGAGGTGGAACCATTTGAGGAACGGGTCCCCAGATCCATTTGGCGATGTTGGTTATAATGAAAAGAAATCCCATTGTAAGAATTACTTGGTCAAGGAGCTGTCCTGGAAGGTAGCGTAAAAATCCTCTTTCCATTAATATACCTACAACTCCAGCAGTAATTCCACCACAAAAAATTCCAAGTAAGAAGCTTTCTGTCCATTTATAAATACTTATCCCAACAAAAGAGCCGATGAGATAATATCCTCCATGAGTTAAATTAAGAACATTCATAAGTCCAAAAATTATGGATAGTCCACTCGATATCAAGAAGAGTAAAACACTAAAGGAAAGGCCCATTATAATAACAGTTAACCAGAAATCCACGAATTACTCCCCACCCCTTGCATAATCTAAGGATTTTGTTTATCTTTTTTCAACTTTTTATCTAACCTCATTTTTTCCCTTAACTCCTCAGTAGCTTCATAATCCACTTCATAAGTCTTTGGATTTAGAATTACCCCGTATATATCTCTTGCAGTCTCAATTGAAATATATTCATTTAGTGTATCCAATCTTACCTTATCAATCTCCCTCTCCAAGGGATCTCCGTACCCACCTCCTCCACCCGATTTAGTCCAAATGATATCTCCTGGCTGAAGATATTGAACATCCATACAACGAAGTTTTATATCCTTTCCTCCTCTGATAATGCCAAGTTTATGGGCCCTACCATCGGTTCCGGCCATTAGACCTTTATGAGTAAATTTTTCACCATCACTATTTCCTGTCATGATCACACAATCTAAGGGTTGCCAAAATTTTGGGTCATATGTGTTTAACATCTGAACCTCTGTTCCAGCTCCTCCCCTCCATTGGCCATGTCCCATAGAGTCTGGGATGAATTCATAACGCAACCATCTATAGGGCATGTCCCATTCTTCAACCTCTATTGGTGCTCTAACAACTGCACCGGCAGAAATGGTTGGGCCTATCCCATCAATCCCATCATAACCATATAGTGCACCACTTGAACCATCCGAATGAAATGGTGAAGCCCAATAGACTTGAGGACTTTTAGTTCTTGGATCAATTCGATCTCGACGCTTTCCAGTTACAATCGGGCTTAAATGTCTCGACCATAAGGCTGATGTTTCTTTTGGGACAATTTGAGCAAGTGCAAGCTGAACACATTCTGTAACCTGAGTGCCTAACATGCAAGCTTGAGCCCCTGTTGTTGCAGGATAAGTAGGGCCAAGAACTGTTCCTTCTTTTGTGATAATGGTTAGACAATTTATAAGACCCTGATTACGTGCAGTTCCAGGGGGAAGTGACCAGGCCACAGCAGCAACAACTGATGCATAAGTTTGGCCCCTTGGGCAATTGATATAATCGACTTGTGGGTCACTATCTGAAAAGTCAAAGATTAGTTGCCCCTCTTTTGGCCTAACCGTAAGTGTTAATCTAACCCATACGGGCTTATCAGTGGTTCCATCCCAATCGGCTGCCCTCTCAGCATAATAATTCCCTTCTGGCCATGTGGAGATGATTCTTCTTACTGATTCTTCAGTTCTTCTCAGAAGTTCATCACATGCAGCTTTTAAAGTTTCTTTTCCATAATTTTTAAGCAAATCAATTACTCTCTCTTCGGCTTTTTTCATTGCTTCAAAGGCAAGCATATTGTCAGCGCGAACGAGAGTCGATCCTCTTACATTTCTAAGAATAACCGAATATACCTTTTCATCAATCTTTCCCCTTTCAATTATTTTGACAGGTGGAATCATTAATCCTTCACCATGACAATCATAGGTACGGGGATAGTAACAACCCTGATAAGCACCCCCAGAATCGAATTGATGGGTTCTCAAGAAATGGTAGAATAATAATTCGTCTTCATAAAAAATTGGGCGGATAAATGACCAATCCGGAGCATGGCCAAAACATACAATAAAAGGGTCATTAGCTATAATAAAGTCATCAGGAAAAATATTTTCACGACCGACCCAATCCAGCATTCCTTTAAGACAAATCTCAGAGCCAGCTGTATGAACAGGCATCCAATTCCCGATGGTTATCGTTCTTTCTTGTTTATCAAATAGTACAGTCCCAAGGTCACGGATATGGGCTGTGGCAAAGGAGAAACATTGTCGAAAAAGTCTATTACCTAATTCTTCATTTAGAGATTCTAATCTACTTTCTATCAGTGAAAGAGTCAAAGGATCAAGCGACATATTTACCTCCTTATTAGGTAGTTTTCATATGGATCAACCATTAATTGAGCTTTAGGTGGCAAAACGATAGTAGTATTTTTCTCCTCAACAATGGCTGGCCCTGAAATAATATGTCCAGGTAGTAAGAGGTCGGAATTATAACAAGGGGTCTCAAAAAATCCTCCAAGTTCTTTAAAATAGATTTGCCTCTTTCGTTTCAATGCTATTGAAATATCTTTAAAAGAAATTGGTTTAGTCTCGAGTTTAAATGGGGGTCTTACCCCTATGGCTTGAAGTTTAAGCGTTGCAATCACAGTTGGTAAGGTTGAGTCTGACCAGCCAAAAAGAGTTCGGTGCTGGTTGTGGAAATTTTCAATCATCTCTTTTAGGGTTTCTTCAGTGAATGGTTCTCCTTTCTTTATCTCTGGAAGAAAGACGTTAACATCATGGAGCTGGCCAAAGTATCTCATCTCAGCTCCGCGTATAAATTTCATATCTTTCTCCAAGACACCTTGTCTCTGTAAAATAGCTATTCCTTCTTCTTCTAAGGAACTAAAAAGATTTTTTATTATCTCAAAGTTCAATTGATCATCTCGGCAATAAAGAAATCGAGTTAAAATATATTTGTAATCTGCCAAAGAAGCACCAAAAGCACAAAATACTGCCGCTTGTTTAGGGATATAGATTTCCTTTATGCCTAACCTTGCTGCTACTGAAATGGCATGGACTGGACCTGCTCCACCACCTACAACGAGACTAAAATTTCTTGGATCAAGGCCCTTTTCAACAGCTATCAAAAAGATCTGTTTGGCCATATTATCTTCAACCAAAGTAGAAATGGCATAGGCAGCCTCAACAGTATCTATCCCTAAAGGTTTTGCTATATTTTCTTCAATAACTTTTTCGGCCAAGCCTTTATTCAATGAGAGAGCTCCTCCCAAGAAATAATCTTCAGGAATTCGTCCCAAAACAACATCTGCATCAGTAACTGTAGGAGAGTTTCCTCCTTTTCCATAGCATGCAGGTCCAGGGTCAGCCCCAGCACTTTGTGGGCCAACATAAAGTATTTTCCTTTCATCCAATCTTGCAATGCTTCCCCCACCTGCACCAATACTTGTTACCTCAACAGCCTCCATGGCATTTTTATATTCTCCAACCTTCATCTGAGTTGTTGTTGTAATCATACGATTTGGAAGAATGCTGAGATCAGAGCTTGTTCCTCCCATATCAAGGACAATTACATTTTCAAAATTAGCTAATCCTCCTAAAAATTGGCCTAAAATGGGACCTGCAGCAGGCCCTGATCCTATAAGAAGTGCGGGATTATCTATACATAATTCAGGAGAGGCTACTCCCCCTGCACAGGTTATAAGTAAGGTGGTTCCTTTGAAATTTGAGTCCTTCATCTGTTTATCTAAGGTCTTTAAAAATCGACCTGTCATAGGCTTTACATACCCTGCAATTTCTGCAGTACTTAGGCGATCATATTCTATCCATCGTCGTAGAATATGTGATGATATTACAAGATCAGGATATTCCTCTTTTATTAATTCAGCCACTTTTTCCTCATGGGTAGGATTGATATAGGAATGTAGGAAACAGATAACAGGGACCTCAGCCTTTTGCTCTTTAGCCTTTTGGATTGCCTCGTAAACACTGGCCTCTTTTAAAGGTGTAATAATTCTTCCATCATATTGAATTCGCTCCTCCACACCGAATCTCAAGTACCTGGGGATTAAATAGTTTGGTGGGGGAACCTTTAGGTTATAAATATCTTTTTTCCAAATCTTCGAACCTAATTCAGGAATATCTCGAAAACCCTTCGTATAAAGCAGGAAACATTTTGCTCCCTTTTTTTCTATCAGACAATTTGTAGAGAGAGTTGTTCCAATAACCATCACCTTTGTGTTTTCCATAATATCTTTTTCTTTTATTTGAAGCTCACGTGCTAAAAGTCTGATACAACCCATAATACCCTCTGAAGGATTCGTTACATTGGTAGGGTATTTTGCAGTAATGATTTTTCTATCTTTATCTATTAATATAGCATCCGTAAATGTTCCCCCAGTATCTATCACAATTTCAAACATCTTTAATCTCCTTTTCAGGTTCTTATATTTATTGCCTTAAGCTAATTGCTTGATGGATCTTTTTTCTCTTTCAATTTTTTCCTTAGCTCCTCTGTAGCCTCACAATCGACTTCAAATGTCTCTGGATTTAGAACAACACCATAGATATCCCTTGCTGCTTCAATAGAGATATATTCATTTAGGGCATCCCATCTTACCTTTTCTATTTCCCTCTCCAAGGGATCTCCAACCCCACCACCTCCTCCTGAGTAAGAGATCAAGATATCACCGGGTTCAAGATATTGCAAGTCAAATGTTCGATAGGGAATACGTTTGCCTTTTCTTTGAATTTCGAGTTTTGTTCTTGTTCCTCCTTTTCCTCCTAAGAGACCCACAGATTCAAATCTTTCTCCATCAGCATTACCCGACATGGTAAGGCAATCAAGTGGTTGCCAAACCTCAGGATTATAAACATTGAGTGATTCAACATGCGTGCCTAATCCACCCCTCCATTTTCCAGCCCCTGCGGAATCGGTTAAAAACTCGTATTTTAACCATCGATATGGTATCATCCATTCTTCAACTTCAATTGGAGCTCGAATCATTGCCCCACCAAGTGGGCTTGAGCCACTTCCATCCACGCCATCATATCCCCAAGCAGCGCCACTTGAGGCCACAGCATGAAAGGTATGGGCAGTATACTCCATAATAGAGCCAGTTCTTGGATCAATCTTGTCCCGGCGTTTGCCAGCATAAAGTGGATTAACATGTCTTCCCCAAGTTGCGGGCGCTTCTTTAGGAGCAACTTGTGCAATTGCAAGCATTACACATTCTTGGATTTCTTGGCCCAGTGTGACGGCTTGTGAAGCACATGTAGCTGGATAAACGGGTGCAAGGACTGTCCCCTCTTTTGTGATAATCTCCATACAGTCAAAAAAGCCTTGATTGCGGGGAAGCCCAGGGGGCAGACACCATAGAAGGCCACTGGATACAGATGACCATACCTGGCCTAAGGGCACATTGATAAAGTCAGCCTGTGGATCACTTTCAGAGAAGTCAAATATTAATTTACCTTCTTTGGGCTTAACTGTCATGGCCAGTCTAACCCAAACAGGTCTATCAGTGGTTCCATCCCAATCAGCAGCTCTTTCGGCATAATATGTTCCAGCAGGCCACTTTGAAATCACTTTTTTTATTGCCTTTCTTGCACGATCGATTAATTCATCACAAGCTGCCATCACAGTCTCTTTACCATACTCTTTTAGAAGGCCAATAATCCTTTGTTCTACCTTTTTCATTGATTCATAAACCAACATATTGTCTGCGCGAACCATGGTGGACCCGCGAAGATTCTTAAGAATTATCGAATAGGCCTTCTCATCAATCTTTCCTTTCTCGATTATCTTAACTGGAGGAATGATCAAACCTTCACCATGACAATCGTAGCTACGAGGGAAATAACAACCAGGGTAAGATCCCCCACTATCGTATTGATGGGTCCGAGCGAAATGGTAAAAGACAAGCTCTCCTTTAAAGAATATTGGCCGCAAAAAGGACCAATCTGCAACATGACCAAAACGAACAATGAAAGGATCGTTTCCTATAATAAAATCATCTGGCCGAATATTTTCTCTACCAATCCAATCAAGCATCCCTTTAAGAGAAACGTGGCTTCCTCCCGTGTGGACAGGCATGAAATTTCCAATAGCAAGGGTTCGCTCATCCTTATCAAATAAAACCGTACCAAGATCACGGATATGGGAGGTGGGAACGGAGAAACACTGACGAAATAGTCTTGCTCCCAATTCTTGGTTTAAAGCATTTAGTCTTGCCTCAACCACAGCTAAAGTGAGATGATCTATTTTTTTAGTTTTTTTCATTTTTAAAAGCCTCCTTTAAGAAAGAGTGATAAGATAGTTCTCATATGCATCAACCATAAGCTTACTGTAAGGTGGAACTACAACCGTGGTCTTTTTTTCTTCTATAATGGCTGGGCCATGAATGATATTGCCATGATGCAATTTGTCTCCATCATAACACGGAGTTTCCACAAATCCCCCACATTCTTTAAAATAGGCTTTACGTTTTCGTTTAAATGCTTCAGAAGGATTTTTAGAAATAAATTTTTCCCGTGTAAGTTTAAGTTGTCTTCTTCTCCCGACTGCACGAAGCTTAAGCAGTGCAATAGTTGCGGGTAGGTTGGGGTCTGACCAACCATAGAGTGCTTTGTGTCGATCGTGAAAGCTTGAGATTAAGTCCTTTAAGGTTGCTTTTGTAAATACTTTTCCGACCCTGGTTTCTGGTAAGGTAACATTTATGTCACGAAGCTGACCGAAGTATCGCATTTCAGCACCCAGAATAATGTTCATCTTATTTTTATTAATTCCTTGACGCATAAATATACTAATAGCCTCATTTTCCATACTATTGTAAAGGGAGTTCATTTTATTTACATCAGCTTCGTCATCCCTCTGGTAGAAAAAACGATTAAGTACATATCCGTAGTCAGCAACTAAACCTCCAAGAGCTGAAAATACTGCAGCTTGTTTTGGTACATAAACCTTTTTAATGCCCAATCTCTTTGCTACAGCAACTCCATGAACAGGACCTGCACCTCCTCCGACCACAAGTACGAAATCCCTCGGATCATACCCCTTTTCAACTACACTTAAGAATATCTTTTCTCCCATCGTGGCCTCTTCGAGGGAGGCAATGGTATAGGCTGCTTCTATGGTATCCATTCCAGAAGGTTTGGCTATCTTTTCATATATTGCTTTTTCCGCAAGATTTTTATTTAATAAAATGGTGCCGCCTAAGAAATAATCTGTTGGAATATATCCCAAGACGACATCTGCATCTGTTACAGTTGGAAGCTCTCCACCTTTTCCATAACAGGCTGGTCCAGGATCAGCTCCAGCACTCGCAGGTCCAACACGCAAAACACCAAGTCTATCAAGCCATGCAATCGAACCTCCACCTGCACCAATACTTGTTATATCCATGCTTTCAATAGCATTCTTCTGATCACCTATCACCATCTCCGTCGTCGTTGTTATAACTCTATCCTTTAATACACCTATATCAAGACTTGTCCCTCCCATATCATAAGTGATAATATTTTTAAAACCACAAATTTCAGCTAAAAAACGGCCCATCAAGGCTCCTGTAGCCAATCCTGATCCTATGATACTTGCAGGGTTTTCAATAGAAAGTTCAGCTGTTGTAACATCACCAAGACCAGTACTAAAAAGGAGAGTTCCTTTAAAATTGGATTCCTTAAGTTGTTGTTGAAGATTTTCAATAAAACGAGTAAGTAAAGGCTTAACATAAGCAGCAAAAGTTGCTGTACTCAGTCTATCATACTCAATCCAGCGACGTAGTATACGGGAGGATAAAACAACATTTGGATACTCAGATTTTATGATTTCAGCTGCTCTCTCTTCATGGATAGGATTAATATATGAATGAAGGAAACAGACCACAGGAACTTCAACCTGTTTCTCTTTAGCCTTTTTTATAGCTTCATAGACATCTTTTTCATTTAAAGGGGTTATAATTTTTCCATCATATTGAATTCGTTCCTCTACACCAAAACGAAGATAACGTGGAATCAAAACCTTTGGAGGCAAGACCTTAAGATTATAAATGTCGGTTTTTGGAATGGTCCGACCTAACTCAAATATATCCCTAAATCCTTTAGTATAAATTAGGCAACATTTTGCCCCTTTTTCTTCTAAAATACAATTTGTTGGAAGCGTTGTACCAATAGAGACCGATGTTGTATTTTTTAATAGCTCTTTGAGTGTTAGTTGTCTCTCCTCGGCCAATCGAGCTATACAATCCAATATACTTTTGGCAGGATTGGCGGGTATAGTTTCAGATTTAGCTACGCTAATTCTTTGCCTCTCATCAATGAGTACACCATCTGTAAAAGTTCCTCCTGTATCTATAAAAATCTCAAACATCATTTCCTCCTTTATTTAAAATCTAAATTATATTCGATAACCTACTTTTATATTGATTCCCTATAATCCCAACCTTTCCCATTTAAATATTTCTCTCACCCCCTTTGAGTTAGATTTATTTTCGTTTATAAGAATACATAACAGCTAAAATCTTAGCCTTCTTCCTCCCTAAACTTCTTCCTGTATGAGGAATGATTGAATCAAAATATATACTATCACCTTCATTTAGAATATATCTTTTACCATCATATGTGAATTCATATGTTCCTTCGAGGACATAAATGAATTCTTCTCCTTCATGTGAGAAGATTCCTTTTTCACGAAAAAGAGGGAAGATAATGTATGGGTCCATATTCTTTCCTATTTTTTTATAAGCAAGGGATTCATAATGAATTCCATATGGTGTGCCTCTGGATATCACTTCTTTTCTTTCATCTTTTTTAACAATACAGAGATTTAGATTCTCGGGTATATCTGAATCCTCAGCAAGAAGAAGACTTATATCTGTATCAAGGGCATTAGCTATTTTGTTTAGAGTTGAAAATGGAGGGGCCTTGTTAGATTTTTCTATTTTTGAAATATAACTTTTTGCTAAACCGCTAAGTTTAGCCAACTGGCTAAGAGACATCTTTTTACTTAGACGTATCTTTTTTATATTTTTTGAAACCTGTCTTTCTTGCATAGCAGATTTTTAATAATTGTTCTCTAATAGTGAACATTTCATTATCATAGCTGGAAATCTTTGTCAACAAAAATTTTTGAAAGTTTTATGGAATGTATGAAAATTTATTCCTTGACTATTTATACAATTAATTAGTAAAATTTTTTTAAGAAATTCATTTTGAATAAAAGATAAGGGGGTGTTTTTATGAAATTAAATAAATGGATGATGTCAATCTTTATCACGATTTTTGTGATGTCCATTATAGCTGTTTCAGCTCATGCTACGGATCAGGATAGAAAAACTCTTAATGAAATTCTTACGGAATTGGAGCAGAAAATAAAAGAGGCAGATCAAAGAATGATAGCTCATCCAAAATTTCTTGAAGAGCTAATGAATTTAGTTAAAAAATATCGTTCTAAGATGAGGGTTGTTTTTTTCTTTGAAGATTTTTCTGATGGAGAATATAGATATAATCCCACTTGGACTGTTGAATCTGGAATCTTTAAGGTTACTCCCAACCGAAGGCTTCTAAGTGAGGTGGTTTTAGAAAAATCGCAGCCCCAAGCTACAACTACAGAGCGAACAAGCCCGTTTGCCGGTTTTTTAAAGGAAATCATTAAAGTTCCAGCTGAAGAAAAAAAGACCGAAGAGCGGCCTTCAGTCACTCAAGAAGCACGCATTTATACCCTTGCAAAAATTGAACCTGACTTTGAAATCGATTTAACCTTTGTTTCTCGATCTTCGTCAGGGTCTATGGAGGTTATTCTTTTGGGTGCGAGTCCTTCTATTTCACTTTATAGAATGGTCTATCGTTCTTCTCCTTCGGTAGACAGGCCAATTGAAATTTATCGTGAGCGAGATGGAAGAAGCTACCTTATCGAGACAGCTACTCAATACCCTTTTCTTGATGATGGACTTCCGCATCGGATTCAATGGATTAGAGATGTCCAAGGTCGGATGCGGGTGCTCGTAGATGGAAAAGAGATTCTTTCAACTTATGAAATTTTTCATCGGAGCAATTTTGGAGGATTGGCCCTCGTCAATCGAGATGGAACTTATGAGTGGGGCCCAATTATAGTTTATAAAGCACAATAATTTATATTCTGCTTTGAAATCCAAAAATAGGTAATGATGATAGATTAAAATTAATCCCATTTTTTTGAATAAAGGAAATTTTATGAATTTTTTAAGTTTTTTTAAGAGCAATTGGAGTAAAATAAAATATTTAAAGAAACTGGGAATTGGACTTCTCATTTTCTTTATCCTCTTTACAGTATTTGGGTTCTTTGGTTTACCTCCTATTCTTAAGTCAATATTGATCAAAAAGCTCTCTGAAAATCTTAAGCGGGAGGTGACGATCCATCAGGTAAAAGTTAATCCCTATGTGCTATCTACTACAGTTAAAGGTTTGAATATAAAAGAACGTGGAAGTTCAGAGGTTTTCCTTTCTTTTGAAGAGCTTTATTTAAATCTCCAATTTCTTTCTCTTTTTAAAAAAGCAGCCATTATTAAAGAGATGACTTTAAGAAGGCCATATATAAGGATTAATAGAAATGAGGATCTTTCTTATAATTTTTCTGATTTAATTCCGAAGAAAGAAGAAAAAGCAGAAAAAAAAGAAAAACCTTTAAGATTTTCTTTAAATAATATAATTGTTATTGACGGGAGTATAGATTTTTGGGATGCTCCAGTAAAGAAAAAACATACTGTTAGGGATTTAAATATAAATATCCCTTTTTTATCAAACATTCCATATTGGGTAGAGATATTTGTTCAACCAACTTTTTCAGCCAAAATAAATAATACCCCATATGTAATTAAAGGTAAAACAAAACCTTTCTCAGATTCGCTTGAGACTGTTGTGGATTTAAATATTAAGGAACTTAATCTTCCTTATTACCTTGCTTATCTTCCTATAAAATTAAATTTTAACATTGTTTCAGCCATCTTTGATGCACAGGCCAATCTATCCTTCATCCGATACAAGGATAAGGGACCTTCCTTGATAACTTCAGGAAATTTTTCCATAAAAAACTTCTCTATTGAAGATTTAAAGAAAAAACCCATATTAAAACTTCCTCTCATTGAAATTGGGATGGCTTCGTCAGAACCACTTAAACGACTTTTCCATCTATCGAAAATTTTTATCCAATCACCTGAACTGGACATCCAGAGAGATTCAAAAGGGATTCTAAATATTGAGTCCCTTCTGCCTGAAAAAAAAGAGATAAAACCTAAATCTCCTTCTGAAAAGAAAGGAGAACATCCTTCATTATCTATCAAAATTGATAAAATTGAATTGAAAAAAGGAGAAGTCTCCTTTTCAGACCTATCAAGACCAAAGCCATTTAAAACTAAACTCGATTCAGTTGAAGCCACGATTGATCATTTTAGTAACGAAAGGGAGAAGAAAACAAACTATATATTATCTCTTAAGACCGAGACCAATGAAACCATTAAGCTTGAAGGAGAACTATCAGTTGAACCGATTTTGACAAAAGGGGTTTTAGATGTTGACTCCCTATCTATAAAAAAATATTCACCCTATTATATGGATCGTATTCTTTTTGACATTGAAGACGGGCGTATGGATTTTGCCACTCAATACTACTATGAGAAAGGGGAGAAGGAACCAATTATATTCCTTTCAGGGATCTCAGCGAATCTAATTTCATTAAAATTACGGAAACGGGGGGAGCGTGAAGATTTTTTTAAGGTTCCGATAGTCACAATAAAAGATAGTCAACTCCATTTTGCGAAAAAAGAAATTAAAGTGGGCGATTTTTTTAGTGAGAAAGGAATGCTCGTAGTTAATCGATTGGGAAATGGAGAATTTGATTTACAAAAACTAATCCCTTCTTCTTTACCCTTACAGCAGCAATCAAATCCATCCTCGATAAAAAGGGATGAAAAACCTTGGCTAATTTCGGTAGGGAAAATAATAATCGATCAATATACTGTTAAGATGAATGACCAAAAGACAGCCATGCCTATTACACTGGTTGGAGAAAAAATTAGGTTTACTGGAGAAAATCTTAGTACACAAAAAAATACTTTAGGTAAGATTTCCATCTCTTTACTATTAGATAAGAAAGGATGGATTTCAACCAAAGGAATTATTGGGCTTGATCCTCTGAAGATAGAAGGTTCTTTGGAGTTAAAGAATATTTCTTTAAAGAATTATAATCCTTATTTTTATGAAAAGGTGCTTTTTGATATTGAAGAAGGGGATGTTGAGGTATTGACCAATTACAAATATGAAAAGGGAGAAAAGGATCAAGAGGTAAAACTTTCAAAAGGATCGATGACTCTATACAATTTGAGATTGAAAAAAAGGGATGAAGAAGATAGTTTTGTTTACCTTCCTAAATTCTCAATAAAAAACTTAAGCATGGGTTTAAAAGCCAGGGAGGTCTCAATAGGAGAAATTTCTACAGAAAAGGGTTTTCTTATTGTTAAAAGATACCCTAATGGTAGACTAAATCTCCAGACATTATTTCCCGAACCCATTAAGACTCAATTCCAATCTTCACAAGTGGTTGAAAAACCTTTTGATAAGAGATCAGATAAACCATGGCTGATGAGGGTTGGAAAGATATCTTTGGATGATTACAAGGTTAATTTAGAAGATAAAATTACTAATGAACCTGTTAACATAAATATAGAGAATTTGGACTTAAAAGGTGAAGAAATTTCCAATTACAAGAATACTAAAGGCAGAATTTCCATTTCTCTCCTTCTTAATAAGAGGGGAAAGGTTTCTACTGTTGGGACTATTGGCATTGATCCTATAATCGCAGATTTAAAATTGGATTTAAAAGGAATTGATATCGCTCCTTTCCAGTCTTATTTTACAGATAAAATCAAGATTAGCGTAACAGAAGGTTCCATATCAACAAAAGGTAATCTATCTTTAGAGAAACCTGAAGGTCAGGAGATTAAGTTTAACTATAATGGTGAAGCTATTTTATCTCGATTTTCTTCGATCGATAAACGCAATGGAGATGATTTTTTGAAATGGGAATCCCTTTCTTTTAATGATATCCATATCGGTTATAGTCCACTTTTGGTTAACATTAAAGGGATTTCTTTAACCGATTTCTATGCTCGTGTCATTATCAATTCTGATGGGAAACTAAACCTAAATGATATTTTTGAAAAGAAAGAAAAAAAAGAAGAACCTCAAGCCAAAGCCCAGGTTAAAGAGAAACCAGAGGAATCTACTAAAAATAAAGGATCAACAAAAAATATAAAGATAGATATGATTACCCTTCAAGGTGGAGTTGTTGAATTTACTGACAGATCCATTAAACCTCAGTTTTCAGCCCGATTGGAAGAGATTGGAGGAAGAGTTTCAGGTCTTTCTTCAGAGGAGACTGCTTTGGCTGATTTAGACCTTAGGGCAAAGCTTGATCGTTATGCTCCCCTTGAAATCATGGGTAAGATAAATCCTCTGAAAGAGGATCTTTATGTAGATTTAAAGGTAAGATTTAAAGATATGGATTTAAGTCCTATGACACCCTATTCTGGGAAATATGTGGGGTATACCATTGAAAAGGGTAAACTTTCCTTTGACCTGAAATATCTTATAGAGAAGAGAAAACTTAATTCAACTAATTATATTTTCTTAGATCAATTTAGTTTTGGAGATAAAGTGGAGAGCCCCCATGCTACTAAATTACCTGTAAAATTGGCCATTGCTCTTCTGAAAGATCGTAAAGGAGAGATTAAGCTTGACATTCCTGTGACAGGAAGTTTAGATGACCCTAAATTCAGTATTGGAAAGATTATCTTTCAAATTATAGTTAATTTGATTACAAAGGCTGTGACTTCGCCATTTGCCCTTCTTGGCTCTATCTTTGGAGCAGGGGAGGAGTTAAGCTACTTAGAATTTGAACATGGGAGTGTCAATCTTACTGAGGCCAATTTAAAAAAGATCGATACTCTCATTAAGGTTCTCTATGAAAGGCCATCTCTCAAGATAGATATCGAAGGCCATGTTGATCTTGAAAAGGACCGAGAAGGGTTAAGGCAATTAATTTTCAATCGAAAGCTAAAAACTCAAAAGTTAAAAGAAATGGTTAAAAAGGGTAAACCCCCTATACCAGTAGATGAAGTCAAAATAGAACCCCCTGAGTATGCTAAATATTTGAAATTGGCATATAAAGAGGAGAAATTCCCAAAACCTAAAAATATCTTAGGTTTTCCAAAAGATCTTCCTCCTCAGGAAATGGAAAAGCTAATGTTAACCCATATTGAGATTACAGAAAGTGATTTAAGAAATCTTGCTTCCCAAAGAGCATTAAGGGTTAAGGATGCTATATTAAAATCAGGGAAGGTTGAACCTGAAAGAATATTCATCATAGAACCTAAATCTCTTGGACCTGAAAAGAAGGAAAAGCTGAAAGATAGTCGTGTAGATATTAAAATTAAATAATTAAGGGAGGATAGAGATGCTAAAGGATTTTAAGGAATTTGCAATGAGGGGAAATGTGATTGATATGGCAGTGGGGATTATTATTGGAGCTGCTTTTGGTGGGATTGTCAATTCGTTAGTTTCTGATGTAATCATGCCGCCGATTGGCCTTCTCTTAGGAAATATCGATTTCTCAAATTTTTTTCTTGTCCTGAAAGAAGGTAAAGTAGCAGGTCCTTATTCATCTGTGGCTTCGGCAAAAGCCGCAGGTGCAGTCACAATCAACTATGGGCTCTTCATTAATACTATTGTGAGCTTTGTCATCATCGCTTTTTCAGTATTTCTTTTGGTACGAGGGGTAAATAAAATGAGACGTCAGGCAGAGACCAAACCTTCTGTCCCAACTACGAAAGAGTGTATTTATTGCTTCTCAATCATTCCAATTAAGGCCACTCGTTGCCCTCACTGCACTTCTGAGCTTAAGACAGGTTAGAAAGGTTTTCTAATGGTTTCAAAAATAATCTATTTTATTGATAAAAGAATATGGGAGATTCGTTTAAAAGATATTTCTCCCTTTAAATCTTTTTTGGTTAAGTGCTTAAGGGTTATTTTACTTGCTTCTCGGGGATTTTCAAGGGATCATTGCTATAAAACCGCGTCTGTTCTAACTTATTACTCACTTCTTAATATTGTTCCTCTTGTGGCTGTAGCCTTTGGAATTGCCAAAGGTTTTGGACTCGAGAAGCTAATCCAAAGGCAGATTCTCCAGATAGCAGAAAAGGCCAATTGGCAGGCTGATTTGACTACTCAGATCCTCAATTTTTCTCACAGACTCCTTGAAACCACTAAAGGGGGAGTTATAGCAGGGATTGGAGTAGTCATGCTATTCTGGACAGTAATTTCAATACTGGGGAAAATTGAAGGTGCTTTTAATGAGATCTGGGAGATAAAGAAGGCAAGGACATTTGTAAGAAAATTTAGTGACTATATATCTCTTATTGTTTTCGCTCCTATTCTAATTATCATTTCAAGTAGTGCTACTGTCCTAATTGCAAGTCAACTTAAAATCATCATGAATAAAATTGCTCTATTGGGGATTTTTAGTTCAATTATCATTTTCCTCTTAAATATACTGCCCTACGTATCTATCTGGATTCTATTGATTCTCCTTTATTTAGTTATGCCAAATACTAAAATCCCTATAAGATCAGCTATATTGGGAGGATTCTCGGCTGGTACTGTTGCTCAAATAATCCAGTGGATATATATCAAGTTCCAAATAGGTGCTTCAAAATATGGGGCTATTTATGGAAGTTTTGCAGCATTGCCACTTCTTTTAATTTGGCTCCAGATCACCTGGATGATTGTCCTTTTTGGAGCAGAAATTGCTCATGCCTCTGAACATTATGAAACTTATGGATTTTATCCCGACTATTCTCGGATAAGCTTATCATCTAAAAAACTTCTTATCCTTAGAATATTTCATCTTATCACAAAAAGATTTTCCAATGGAGAAAAACCATTAAATGCTCGTGAGATTTCCAATATTTTGGAAATTCCTATTCGCTTAGTAAAGCAACTCCTAAACGAGTTAATTGATATTGGCTTAGTGGTTGAGACTACAAAGGGAACAAAGGGAGAAGTAACCTTTCAGCCTGGGAAAACAATCGAATATATTACTGTTAAATCAGCCCTTGATGAATATGAAAGATATGGGACTGCAAAGATTCCTGATTTCCAAACTGAAGATACAAAAAAGATTAAAAAGTTTCTAAAAGAAATTTCTGATATGATTGATCAATCTCCAAGCAACGTAAAATTAAAGGAGATTTAATTCCGTTTATTATTAAATCATTGGAGCCCCTCTTTTAGAGGGGCTCCACATTCAAAATTTTAGACTACGAATACTTCCCTTGGAGTTTTATGGATACGAACAGCGCCACTCTTTGTGACAATAAAATTGTCACAGCAAAAGGCATAGGCTGTCCTTTCTTTATTCATTGTCATTGGATGAATAGCAATATTCATATTTTCCTTAATAGTCATATTCTCCTCAGGTCTCATTGATGGTCTCTCCACTAAATCGTATCCCTGTCCATGGCAGAAAAGTCTATGATCAGGGGCGCACCCTTTCCTTGCAAGTTCATCATTATAGAATTTATAAATTTTGGCTGGATCTGCCCCAGGTTTTAACATATTTGCTGTCTCGTCTTGCAATTCCACCATGAAATTCCATAGTTCTAATAAAGCTTTTGGAACTTCCCCAATACAAACAGTTCTACCAAGTTCACAATAATATCCACCTGCACCATTAACCTCAGGCATAATACAGACCTGATCACCCTGTTGAAGAGTCCTATTTTGATAAAAATCAGGTTTTTGCACTGCTGGTAGGCCTGGAGGTTGGGAACCAATCATTATTAGTTGCTCTTCACTTCCCCAATTCCAAAATATTCTTTGCATTTCAGATCGAATCTCATACTCCCTTACCCCAGGACGTACCATTGCAAGAACAGCCCCCCAAACAATATCCTGCATTTTGGCTGTTTCCTTAATAATCTCTAACTCCTCTTCGCTCTTTACAGCCTTGATTTCATCTACTAAATCCGTAGCATATCTAATCTCAAGATCAGGAAGATTTTCTTTAATATAGTTATACATAAAAGCACTTAGGATTGCTGGCGCAACTACACCAAGAGATTTAATCTTGAGTTTTTTAAGGGTTTCAACCGCTGCTTTTGCATCCATATCATTAGTACGGGTAAGAGTAGGTATATAGGGTAAATTAATTCTTTCTTTTACTCCATAAACAGCCCATTCAGGAGGGGTTGGAGGAAAGGCTGGTGGCCCTGGAATTGAAGGAGCTCCATGAGAAATTATTGTCATATCCGTGTTTAAAGGGAAAATAACCGTCATGGTATAACCATTTGTGGCGGGAAGTCCTGTAAAGTAACGAGTATAACCACCAAGAAATTGATTATTGTTCTGCATAATAAGACAATCCAGCTTATCCCTCTCCATAGCCTCTCTTACAGCTTTAAAACGTCTTTCAAGCTCTTTTTGCGAGATAGGCTTCCTTAACTCTTTTTTCCTAATTTCTTCTGACATATTTCTCCTCCTAAGTAATAATTTTAAATATTAACTTTTCAAAAATGATGTGATACTCATAAATTAGGAAAAACAGAATGTCAATAGGTAAAATTGGACTAATTAAAGAGTTTGTTTTGACTTTAAAAATATCATTCATTTTTTGACCTGGAGGAATCTTTTTGTTAAAATTTTAAAGATTTTAATAATATCGTTAATTTTCGACTAAATAAATGACAAAGCTAAAAATACATTTTGTATGTCAGACATGTGGCTATCAGACTCCTAAATGGTTGGGGAGATGCCCTGGTTGTCAGCAGTGGAATACATTGATTGAGGAAAGAGTGGTTGAAGAAAAAGTTTCAGAAAAATCAATGATGGGTTTAAACTCAGGTGCCATTCCTATTCCCATTACAGAGGTTATCTCTGAAGAGAGGGGTAGACTTAAAACAGGAATAGAAGAGTTTGATCGTGTCTTGGGAGGAGGAATTGTTTTCGGGTCAGTCATACTAATAGGAGGAGACCCAGGTATTGGAAAATCAACTTTACTACTTCAAGTTATGAATCGTTTGTCTCTGAAAGGTCATAAAATACTTTATATCTCGGGTGAGGAATCGCTTCAACAGACAAAGATGAGAGCTAACCGATTGGGAATTTCGTCAGATCAATTATACGTAGTTTCTGAAACTTCATTAGAAAAGATTTTAGAAGATATTCAGTCTCTTAAGCCTTCAGCAGTTGTTGTAGATTCCATTCAAACCATTTCATGTTCTGATATTTCCTCTACCCCTGGGTCAATTAGCCAGGTAAGAGAAGCTTCCCAGAGATTACTCTATTTGGCAAAGAATCTTTCTATCCCTATTTTTCTTGTTGGTCATGTAACCAAAGAAGGTTTTATTGCAGGTCCAAAAGTATTGGAACATATAGTCGATACAGTCCTTTATATCGAAGGAGAGCCAAATTACTCTTTTCGCATCTTAAGAGCAGTTAAGAATCGTTTTGGATCGACCAATGAGGTTGGGGTTTTTGAGATGAAGGAATCAGGGTTGGAGGAGGTTTCAAGCCCTTCTGAATTTTTTCTTTCAGGACGAGTTGAACCAACTTCTGGTTCTGTTGTGATGCCAAGTCTCGAAGGGACTCGACCAATATTGATTGAACTTCAGGCATTAGTAGTTTCAACCAATCTTGGAATCCCAAGAAGAACAACCCAAGGTATTGATCCAAATCGTCTCTCCCTGCTTGTGGCAGTAATTGAGAAGAGAATGGGGATACATCTTTATAACTATGATATATTCTTAAATATTGCAGGTGGAATAAGAATTGTTGAACCCGGTGCAGATTTAGGGATTATTGCCTCAATTATTTCAAGCTATAAGGACAAAATGGTTGATCCCAAGATGGTTATATTTGGAGAGGTTGGTTTAGGTGGGGAGGTAAGGGGAGTTAGCCATGCTGAACTAAGGGTAAAAGAAGCAGCAAGATTAGGATTTAAAAGGTGCCTTCTCCCTAAACAGAATGAGGAGAAGATTAAAGGAAATAAAGGTATCGAATTAATCGGTGTTCGAACAGTAGAAGAAGCAAGAAGCTATCTTTTTAGAACATAAAAAATCCAATAAGATGAGGAGGTAGAAATGAAGGGTGTAATACTGGCAGGAGGATTAGGGACAAGACTCTACCCTTTAACAAAGGTTACTAATAAACATCTTCTTCCTATTTATAATAAACCAATGATTTATTATCCAATCCAAACCCTTATTAATGCAGGAATTGATGATATTTTAATTGTTACAGGAGGCAACAATGCGGGAGATTTTCTAAGACTTTTAGGAAATGGTAAGGATTTTGGCTTAAAGCATATCAATTACACTTATCAGGAGGGAGAAGGTGGAATTGCAGAGGCATTAGGACTTGCAGAATTTTTTGCCTCGGGTGAAAAGATCTGTGTAGTTTTGGGAGACAACATCATTGAAAAGAATATTAAAAAGGCTGCCGATAATTTCAGGAAACAGAAGCAAGGAGCAAAGATTTTGCTAAAAGAGGTTCCGGATCCTCATAGATTTGGCGTACCAGAATTGGATGGTGATCGAATTATAAGGATTGAAGAGAAACCCAAGCATCCAAAATCAAAATATGCTGTGATTGGAATCTATTTCTATGATAGTTCAGTTTTTGATATTATTAAGACTTTAAAGCCTTCAGAGAGAGGAGAGCTTGAAATAACAGATGTTAACAATCGATACATTGAAAAAGGATTGATGACGTGGGATATCTTAGAAGGATGGTGGACCGATGCCGGGACATTCGAATCACTTCTTAGAGCCAATCAATTAGTGTCCCAAACAGGAGCCAATAATTTATAGGATTGTTGATTAAGATTAAAATAAAAACTAAAAAGGGGGAGAGGAATGATTCAAGGAGTAAGGACTAAAGCATTAAGGGTAATTCCAGATGAGAGAGGAAGGGTAATGGAAATCTTAAGGGCAGATGATGATTTATTTCTTAAATTTGGACAAGTATATATTACGACCACATATCCCCAGGTGGTTAAGGCGTGGCATTACCATAAGGTCCAGACCGATCATATTGTAGCTATCCAAGGAATGATCAAACTTGTTTTGTTTGATCCTCGAGAGAACTCACCAACAAAGGGCGAAATTAATGAATTTTTTATAGGTGTTCATAATCCCCTCTTGGTCCAGGTTCCCAATGGAATATATCATGGATGGAAATGTATTAGCGAAGAAGAGGCCATCATTATCAATATCCCGACAGAGGTTTACAATTATAGAAAACCCGATGAGTACCGTCTTCCCCCACATGGAGGAGATGTTCCATATGACTGGTCAAGGAAAGATGGTTAAATAATAAAAAGGAGAAAGAGATGAAGCTTTTGGTTACTGGAGGTTGTGGATTTATAGGAAGTAATTTTATAAGATACTGTTTAACTTCACATCCCGATTATATGATCATCAATGTAGATAAACTCACCTATGCTGGAAATTTGGAGAACCTTTCAGACCTTTCAAATTCCCCTCGCTATCATTTTATAAAAGGAGATATTGCTGAAAGCAAACTCATGGATGACCTGGTTAAACAAGGTGTGGATGCAATTATAAATTTTGCTGCTGAGTCCCATGTTGATCGTTCTATAGAAGATCCAAATGCATTTATTAGAACCAATATTTTTGGAACATTTGTAATCCTCGAGGCAATCCGTAAAGTTTTCCCAAAACAGAAGATTAGACTACTACATATTTCAACCGATGAAGTATATGGTTCTCTTAGTGAGACAGGGGCATTTAAAGAAGATATGCCTCTTGCCCCTAATAGTCCATATTCTGCGAGCAAGGCATCGGCCGACATGTTAGTCAGGGCTTATCATCAAACTTATGGGATTTCGGCAATCATTACTCGTTGTTCAAATAATTTTGGACCATATCAATTTCCTGAAAAATTGATTCCCTTACTAATTTCCAATGCCATTGAGGATAAGGAACTGCCTATATATGGAGATGGAATGCATGTGAGGGATTGGATCTATGTGGAAGATCACTGCAGAGCACTTGATGTAGTACTTCATCATGGTAAAGAAGGGGAGATTTATAATATAGGGGGTAGAAGTGAATTACCTAATCTTTATGTGGCAAAGACAATTTTAAATAAATTAGGAAAGCCTTTTTCACTTATTCGATTTGTTTCAGATCGGCCAGGTCATGATAGAAGATATGCCATGGATTTTTCAAAGATAGAAAGGGAATTAGGGTGGAGGCCTTTAATCTCTTTTGAGGAAGGTATCAGTCTAACAATTGAGTGGTACAAGACTCATCAAGAGTGGTGGAGAAGGATAAAGACAGGAGAGTACCTTGAGTATTACAATAGGATGTATAAAAATCGTTAAAATTGGAGAAAGATGAGCCGAATTTTAGTCATTGGTGCAAAAGGAATGTTAGGAAGGGATTTGGTAAAAATCCTTCAATCTCCCAAATATGATCATGAAGTGATTGGATGGGATATAGAAGATATTGATATTTGCGAGGAGGAAAACACGATAAAGAAGATTCAAGGTCTTTCTCCAGAGATTATTATAAATACTGCTGCCTTTACAGATGTAGATGCTTGCGAAACAATTAGAGAAAAGGTTTTTGCCATCAATGCTGAAGGAGCAAAACATGTTGCCTTGGGAGCTTTAAAATGTGGGGCAAAGATTATTTATATAAGCACAGATTATATTTTTGATGGAAAAAAACGAGAACCTTATTTAGAAACAGATACACCTAATCCCATTAATGTCTATGGTTGGTCTAAATTGAAGGGGGAAAGATATGTCCAGGATTTGGTTGAGAATAGTTTAATTATTCGGACTCAATGGCTTTTTGGGAGATATGGGAAAAATTTCGTTTCATCTATTCTAAAACAGGCAAGACAAAAAAAGATGCTCTCAATTGTGAATGACCAGATTGGTTCACCAACCTATACAATTGATCTATCAGAAGCAATCTCTATTATGATTGAGCACAATTTAAAAGGAATCTTCCACGTTACCAATCAAGATGTATGTTCTTGGTACACATTTGGTAAAGCCATCATTGGGCTTGCGAGAATACCAGGGATAGAAATTAAACCTATTTCATCGAAAGAATCAGGACGTTTAGCTCAAAGACCTTCCTATTCAGTTTTAAGTAATCAAAAATTAAAAAAAGAAACAGGTATGGTATTAAGAACATGGTCAGAGGCTTTAAAGGATTATCTTGACTTAATTGAAAAGGAGGAGAAAGGAGTTTTATTATGAATATTTGCGTTATTGGAACAGGATATGTAGGTTTGGTTACAGGTGCCTGTCTTGCAGAATTTGGGATGAATTTGATTTGTGTCGATAAGGATTCACAAAAGATTGATCTCCTCAAACAAGGAAGGGTTTCAATATATGAGCCAGGTCTTGAAGAGATTGTGACTAAGAACATGAGAGAAGGAAGGCTAAGGTTTTCCACAAGTATTGAAGAAGGGGTAAAATCAAGTTTGGTCATTTTTATCGCTGTTGGGACACCATCCAATGATGATGGCTCAGCAGATCTTCGGGCAGTTGAAGAGGTGGCGATGGAGATCGCTCGATTAATGGATGGTTATAAAGTGATAGTGGTTAAATCAACAGTGCCTGTGGGAACCTGCCGAAGGTTAAAAACCTTAATTCAAGAAAACCAACAGAGGCCAATTCCTTTTGATATTGTATCTAATCCTGAGTTCCAGAGGGAAGGTTCTGCAGTAGAGGATTTTCTTCGGCCTGATCGTGTAACAATTGGTGCTGAAAGTGAACAGGCTATTGCTATTATGAAAGATATTTATAGTGCTCTATACCTTATTGAGACACCATTTGTCATCACTAACTGGGAAACAGCTGAGATGATAAAATATGCTGCCAATGCTTTTTTGGCCACAAAAGTGACTTTTATCAATGAGATTGCGAATATCTGTGAAAGGGTAGGTGCAGATGTCCATCATGTGGCAAGGGCAATGGGCTTGGACGGGAGGATTGGGAAAAAATTTCTTCATCCAGGCCCAGGTTATGGAGGATCCTGTTTTCCAAAAGACACACTTGCTCTTTCAAGGCTTGCCCAACAGAAAGGATACAAATTTAAAATATTAGATTCGGTTATAGAGGTGAATGAGGAACAGAAAAAGAGGATGGTCGAAAAAATAAAAGACAAGCTTGGAGACCTAAAAGAAAAAAAGATAGGGATATTAGGCCTTTCTTTTAAACCCAATACGAATGATATTCGTGAATCTGCCTCTATTGCTATCATCCGAGAACTTTTAGCATTGGGGGCAAAAGTTAAGGCGTATGACCCTGCTGCAATGGAGGACACTAAGGCCATCCTTCCTCAAATAGAATATGGAAAAGATGCCTATGATGTAGCAAATGGTGCTGATGCTCTGGTTTTAGTCACAGAGTGGAATCAATTTAGACGTCTTGATCTAAATAGAATCAAAACCCTTTTAAAAAAGCCAATCTTTATCGATTTAAGAAATGTTTATGAACCTGAACAGATGAAAAATATGGGGTTCATATACGTTGGTGTAGGAAGATCCTAAAATGGGAGGGAAGGACTGGATCTTTATCTCAGATGCTCATTTAAGCGGAAATGACTCTAATGAAATCAAGAGATTTGTCAGCTTTTTAAAATCAGAGAGAGAAAAATTAGACTCCTTAATTGTACTTGGAGATCTTTTTGAATTCTTCTTTGGTTTCAAACCATCAATTTGGAATAAAAAATCCTACCTTTTTCCAGATTACAAACCAATCTTTGAAGAATTTCAAAATCTATATGAGAGAGGAATCAAGATCAAATATTTTGAAGGTAATCATGATTTTTCATTAAACTCTTTCTTCTCAAGACAACTTGATATAGAGGTCGAAGTCTATCCTGATGGGAGCGAGGAAATCCTGGGAGGGAAGAGGACATTTATTGCGCATGGGGATTTATCAAATCCAAATGATTATCGATATCGAATATTCAGATTGGCCTTGAAAAATCGGTTGACCTATGGGTTTATCCAAATTTTAGGCCCAAATATCTCCTGTAGGATTGCAAAGATTTTAAGTAAAAGAAGTTATCGTAAGTTTCATGAAGAAGTTAAATATGAATCACATCCATCATTTAAAAAATTTGCAAAAAAGAAATTTCTTGAAGGATATGAAATTGTCATACTCGGACATTCTCATTATCCAGAGTGGATAGAAGAGATTATAGAGGGGAAGAGATTCATTTACTTTAATGTGGGAGATTGGATGACTCATCGGTCTTTCTTACGCTACAGCCCTCCAGATAAATTTTTTCTAAGTAGGTGGGAGGATGGGTAATAAGGCTGTTTTTTTAGATAGAGATGGTACTATTAATGAAGAGATGGGTTATGTGAACCATATCGAAAGGTTTATTCTGTTGCCTCGAGTAACTGAGGCCATCCGATTATTGAATCAAAAGGGAATTAAGGTGATTGTGATTACAAATCAATCTGGAGTAGCAAGGGGATATTTTCCAGAGTCGCTAATCCATGAAGTCCATAAAAAGATGGAAGAACTCCTAAGAATGGGTGGGGCTTATATAGACGCTATTTATTACTGTCCACATCATCCTGAGGAAGGATTTCCTCCATATCGTCAACTCTGTCGGTGTAGAAAACCTGAAACAGGTTTGATAGAGGAGGCTGTAAAAAAATTTGATATTGATTGTAGTCAAAGTTATATGATTGGTGATAGAGGGATAGATATAGAATTTGGTCATAAAATTGGTGCAAAGTCAATTCTTGTTCTTACAGGATATGGGAAAGGTGAGTTGGAATATTGCAGAGGTCAATGGAAGCAATGGCCTGATTATGTAGCCAAAGATCTTTATGAGGCAGTTGAGTGGATTATTAAGCAAGAAGATGAACGATTAAACATATTATTCAAGGAGGAATAGAAATGCCATTAAGTAAAGAACTCTTAGAAATATTGGCTTGTCCAAAATGTAAGGGAGATATTTTTTTAAATCGCACAGGTGATGGGCTTATTTGTAAGAACTGTCGATTAATTTATCAAATTAAGGATGACATACCAATAATGCTGATTGATGAGGCCCTACCTTATCAAGAAGATGAGTAAAATTCAATATTAGCTTTTGTGATTAATATGTTTGGATATTTTCAATATATATTGATTAAGGCATTTAGCCTATTGGTAAATTTTCTTCCTGAAGACATCGCCCTTAGATTAGGAAGATTCTTGGGAGGAATTGCCTTCTTTCTTGATAAAGATCATAGGAATGTTGCTATCGAGAATCTTACCATTGCATTTGGAAAGGAAAAATCAGAAGAAGAGATTCGTTCTATTGCAAAAAAGGCTTTCCAAAATATGGGGTTAACAGCTGTTGAATTCTTTCGTATCCCCAAAATGGATATTGAAAGTTTTAAAAAAAGAATAATTATAAAAGGGATAGAGAATGTTAAGGAGACTATTGAAAATAGGAAAAATGGCGTTCTTCTTCTTCTCTCGCATCTTGGTAATTGGGAAATGATGGGGGTTTTGCCAAAATTTTTAGGACTACCAATTTCGGTTGTGGTAAGGCCTATAAAGAAGAATAGATGGCTTAATCGGATGGTTTTTAAGATTAGGGAATCCTGTGGGATTGAAATTATTGATAAAGAGAGAGCAAGTAAAAGGATTATCCACTCACTTTCGGAAAACCGTTTCGTAGGTATATTGATTGATCAAAGGGCAAAAAGAAGCGAATGCGTTTGGGTAGATTTCTTTGGGAAGAGGGCTCCTACAACACCTGCCTTGGCAGTTTTAGCTATGAGAACAGGGGCTCCAATTTTACCCGTCTTTATGGTCAGAAATGGATTTAAAAGGCATATTTTGTTTGTCAAAAAGCCGATTCCAATAGTGCATACAGGAGATATTAAAAATGATGTTAAGACTAATACTCAAATGATAAACAATACCCTTGAAGAAATGATTCGTCAATATCCTGACCAATGGTTCTGGGTTCACAGAAGATGGGAGAGGAAAAGAAATTAAAAAATTCTTGAATTATTGAAAAAAATAGGATATTCTAATGAGCATGAAGGATTTGGGAAAAACAGATAGTAGTCAATTACCAGTAAAAAAGTCTGATGGGTTGAAAGCTAAAAAGAATACAAGTGAGAAACATACTTACCTTCGAGTGGGTGATAGGGTATATCATAAGAAATTTAAATCTTGGGGTGGTGGTGTGGTGATTGAGACCTGGACTTCAGATTTGCCTGGTGGATTATGTTTTGTTAGAATCCAATTCCAAGATGGGAAAAAAAGGGTTTTTGATAATAGTTTTGATAGTGCTTGCTGCTGTTATTATACAGGCATCACTCTTATTGATCGAGTTGAACTGTAAGTTTTCTTATTCCATTCATTTTCCATTTCAAATCAAAGATATTCCTCAGTTAAAGATTTTTCTTGTTTTATCATATAAATTTTGATATTTATATATTAACTAAATTGAGCATTTTCATAATAAAGCAGAAAAACCTTAGCTATTAACAAATCCTGTATGGGAGGTGGTATAGATGATTACTATTCCATCACTCAGGGTGAGACAGTTCGGAGTAGAGTTCTATCAGACAACTTTTACTTCGAGAGATCTACAAAAATTGGTTAAGTTTGAGGTATTGAGTTATCCAACAATTGAGGAAGAGAGGAAAAAAAGGAGGAGATTAAAGAAATCAGCCATCAATTGGGAAATATTGGAAAAGAGAATTGGGAGAAGTGAGGCAGCCTTTCAGAGACCTGTCATTAGAAAGAAGATTAAAGAATTAGTTCAATACTATAAGGACTGCCAGGAGTCACAGAATCTTCCTGCAATTCCTGGAGCAGTCATTATGATCACAGAAAAAAAACTTCAGTTTAGTCCTGCAGGAAAGAACCCGAATTTAGGACTCCTACAAATCCCCGAGGAGCCTGGAATTCTAAGATGTCTTGATGGTCAACATCGTTTGTTAGCTCTAAGTGCCCAAACCGATGGTGAGATAGACATTGATGTACCTGCTGTTTTATTTGATAGTTTAGACCCACGGCAAACTGTTGAGCTATTTGTTACAATTAATGCAAAACATACAAGACTCAATCCTTCTCTCTTGGTTTCATTAGCTGGCAGAAGGTTATATGCCGATCCTTATCAGGCTTTAGCCCATGATATTATCAGAGAACTAAATGAAGAAGAAAGCTCTCCTTTACATGGAGAGATCAAAGTATTGGGTGTTGGGAAGGGAAGAGTCTCCCAAGCATCACTTGCTGACGAGATGGTTGAGCTTTTTACAAATATTGAGAAGCTTGGAGGGGCTAACCGTTTCAAGGAATTTCAGGAAAATGGTAAAAGATTCTTCCTCAACTATTTCAAGGCAATATTAAATATCTTTCCAAAAGCTTGGTCAGGTAGAAAGTATAGTATTAAGACTGGAGCAGCCCTTCGTGCCTTTATCCGTGTATCTCCTGATATTATGTCCAAATCAAAAGAGTTGAGAAATGATCCATTCGACTATTTTGGAATTCGCGATGCCATCAGACCATGGGCAGAAAGAATCGGGGATGGAAGATTTGAAACAGAAGGGGAATGGAAAAGAAAACTTGCAGGTGGAACAAGAGGAACAGTAGAAATTCTATCAAAGGAGCTTCGTGATGCACTAAAATCTGGTTAATAAATATAGGGGAATAAAATTTTTCCTTAACGCAATGGAAAGAAGAATTACCATAAAAAGGAGGATTTTTCAAATTGAAACGGTATTTAATTATAGGAAATGGCGTCGCTGGTGCACGAGCAGCTATAAAAATCAGAGAAATAGATCCAAAAGGTGAAATTCATGTATTTACAGATGAAGCTTATCCATTCTATTACAGAGTTCGATTTCCAGAATTTATAGCAAAAGAGATTACGGTTAAAGATATTACTATTCACTCTCTTGAATATTATCAAGAAAAAAAGATTTATCTCCATTTAGAAGAGGCTATTACTAATGGGAACATAGACAGAAAAGAGGTAATAAGCGATAGTGGGAAAATCTATAATTTTGATATTCTACTTATTGCGACAGGTGGAAATGCATTTGTTCCACAAATTAAAGGTGTTGAAAAAAAGGGTGTATTTACACTAAGAAAGATGAAGGATGCGATTAGAATGAAAGAATTTGCTGATAATGTAAAACAGGCTATCCTTATTGGAGGAGGACTTGTTGGGTTGGAAACAGGATGGGCACTTTTAAGGCGAGGGATTAAAGTGGCAGTGATTGAGCACAATCTAAGAATTTTACCTCGGCAAATGGATGAGGAGGGTGCGAAGATTCTTCAGTCAAAGATGGAAGCTATGGGCTTCTCTTTTTTCTTAAATGCTCAGACCGAAGCAATAATTGGAGGAGATAATGTAGAGGGTATTATATTAAAGGATGGTAGGCTGGTGGATGGTGAGATGGTCATCATTTCTGCAGGTGTAAGGCCTAATATTGATCTTGCAAAATCAATGGGAATAAAAGTCAATAATGGAATTATTGTAAATGATCTCTTGGAGACCGAAAAAGAGGATATATTTGCAGCAGGTGATGTAGCAGAGCATAGAGGCCGATGTTATGGAATTTGGCCTGCTGCCCAAAGGCAAGGGGAAATAGCTGGGATTAATATGGCTGGAGGAAATATCATTTATGGAGGAACTGTTGTTTCAAATAAATTGAAGATATTGGGGATTGATCTTACCTCATCAGGAGAGATAGATGTCGAAAATAAATATGAACATAAAATCAAAGTTGATAGCAAGAGAGGAATTTATAAAAAAATAGTATTAAGGGATGATAAAATCATTGGCTGTATCCTGCTTGGTGAAAAGAAAGGGGATTCCGATATCCTAAATGCCATAGAAAAACAAATAAATGTAAGAGAGGTAAAGGACTTTATCCTTGAAGAGAATTTCGATTTTAATATTTTAAAATAAAAAATCCACCGCATTTTAAAACGGTGGATGTTAGGGATTTAAGAGGAGGAAAGAGATTAATTCTTTTTTATAAATAAAGATACAATTTTTAAATTAAAAGAAGATTAAAAAAAGATTAAAATTTTTTAATCTTCTTAGGTAAAAAGATGGTTCAGCAGCAATTACAATTAAATATTAGGAGGTCAATAGAATGGAAGAAACAAAAAGGCTTTCTGAGGAAGAGTTTGTGATTCAAGCTATTAAAAAACTGAGAAAGGAGCCATATCGAGGGATACATAGTGTATATAGTGGCTTTAATGAGGCTTTCAGAAGATATTTTGGCACAAACCCAGTTGATGTCACAAAACGACTGGCTGCAGAAGGAAAGATAGAAACCCGTCCTTTTAAAGGTGGAGCAATGTTATTTCTTCCAGGTGAGGCACCCAAGAGACCTTCGGTTGATGAGGTCATTAAGACGATATTAGGAGATGAAGATAGAAATCTTTCTGAAGAAGAATTCGTTATCGAAGGGATTAAAAAATTAAGAAAACAACCCTATAAAGGAATTAATAGTGTATTAAGTGGTTTTAATGAGGCATTTAGAAAACATTTTAATAAGGATCCTGTTACTATAACAAGCAAGATGGCTGAGGAAGGAAAGATAGAGATAATTCCTTTGAAGACAGGTAAAGGGGTGATGCTTTATTTACCAGGTGAAGGTCCAAGAGGACGGAAGACTGAAGAAGCCCTTAAAAGGATATTAGAATAGTGAGTCAAAATTATATAGATTTTTACTAAAAGGGGTAAATTGATGCTGATTTATAAGGTTTACTATAAAAATTATAAACTTAAAAAAGGTGAATTATTAGGAGTTTTGATAGAAAGGAGAAAAGATTTAAGGGGACATAATCAAATAGAATCTGGATTGAAGTGGGCAAGATTAGTATTCGGTAATAAGGTAGATAATGTCAAGGAACTTCTTGTGGTTCCAAAGGAATTAAGGATTGGTCTTAAAACTCCTTGGTTGATCGAAAGAGGTTTTATTACTAAAGAGGAGTTATTAGAAATAAATAAACTTACAAGATAAATCTCATTAATAAATTAGATATTTTTTGATTTGACATAAGCTGTTTTAGAAGATAAAATAATTTTAAAAGGAGGTGATTTTGATGAGATGGATGTTTCCTCATGCAACCCATTGTTCAACTTGTGGATCGTGACGATGGTCCTGAGCATGACGTTAAACTGCTCGGTAGAAAAGATTAGTTTAGAAGTTTGAAAAGAGGCCTATTTGGCCTCTTTTTTTGGAAATTTATCTCCTTGGCATGTATGCAGCGGGAATAGTTCCATCCCATCTCCATATAATTGAGTTATCATTATCGGTTTCTGGTATAAGTTTTAATGTTTGGCCATCCACTTTTGGATCAATGTTAGCTAAAGTAACTTCAATAATCCCCGTTATTTTATCTATCTTTGCTGAACTTATTCTTCCTCCTCCAATTGAAACCCCTAAGCTTGATTGAATTGTAGGAATATCAGGACAATCAGGCCAATTAAAATTATTACCACTAGCTTGAGCATCTTGGCAATAAATACCTACAGCATGTGCCACATGACTCATCATATTGATTACTTCTGTCATTCTTGCCTTTACAGTATAGGTTGAATAGAGAGGAATCGCAATTGCGGCAAGAATGCCAATAATAGCGAGGACAATCAATAATTCAATTAATGTCATCCCCTTTTTTCTTTTAAAAATTGACAGAATAATCCCTCCCTTTTTTTAAACTAAAAAGTTCAAAAGCATAATTTATGCCAAATTTTGATTTTTTAGAACATTATGAATTTATTAAAAATTTTATTTTATTTTTTAAATTTTTAAAATTGAGTCATTGTAAAAAAGTTAAAATGTGACATTTTTACTTAATCAACTCAATTTCATTTAACAATGAGATTGGGAAAATGATAGGCTATTAGTGGGATAAAATGATTTATTTTTTGAATGAGCTACCAAGAATATAAACTAATTCAAATTTCCCTTTACCTTTGCAAGGGCAATTCTACCTAATAAAAGCATTATTGATAATAATCCAAGGCCAAAGATAAAAGTTGTGACCATAAAGCTAACAAATAATATCTTCATAATCCAGATCCTTTAATATTTATTTTTTACTAATAAAAAAACCCATGGCCAATTTAAAAAAGCCACGGGTTTACCATAAGTTCCTACAAAGATTTGCTTCGGCAACCCGGCTATCCAGGTTATTTTTGAAAATTCCTGGACCCGTGGCTTTCCGTCCCACGATTACTCGTGGTTTGGCTTTTCGGCAATTTAATTGTTATTTGAGCAATCTTTATGCCAAATTAGTTATTAATCTAAAAATCTTTGATTTTACAAAGTTTTTTAGGATTAAAGAATTTTTCTTCACTTTATATTGTGCCATTTTTTGTAATTCTTCGGTTTAATATATTGAAATCTTTTCTATTTAAATTTATGATAATTAAAAATTTTAGTAGATATTTTAAAAAGGATAATTTTAAATGAATCTTTCGCTAAGCAGTAAACAGAAGCAAATTAAGAAGTTAGCAAAGGAATTTGCCAAAATGGAGCTCTCCCCTATTGCAAAATCAATTGATGATGAAAGACGTTTTCCCTGGGAGGTTGTTGAAAAGATGGCCGCCCTTAATTTTTTTGGAATGCAAGCTCCCAGGGAGTATGGAGGGGCTGAAATTGATTCAATCTCTTATTGTCTTGTTATTGAGGAGATCTCTCGGGTTTGCGCAGCAATAGGATTGATGCTTGCTGTCCATAATGGGGTAGTCGTCTATCCATTGAGTAAATTTGGAACTCATGAACAGAAGTTGAAATTTCTTACACCTCTTGCAAAAGGTGAGAAGATTGGTGCTTTTTGTCTAACTGAACCTAATGCAGGGTCTGATGCCCTTTCAATAGAATCCACAGCTATAAAGAATGGAGATTATTACATTGTAAATGCAAATAAGATATTTGTTACTAATGGAGGTGTAGCTGACACATTGATTATTTTTACATCAGTAAATCCAGAAGACGTAAAGAAAGGATTTAGTGCCATTATTGTGGAAAGAGGAATACCAGGTTTTGAGGTTGGATTGCTTGAAGATAATTGTGGAATGCGTGCCAATCCTGTGTGTTCAATTCTGCTTACAGATTGTAAAGTTCCAACCACAAATCTCCTGGGAAATGAAGGTGATGGATTTAAAATTGCTATGACAGCACTTGATACAGGAAGAATAGGAATTGCTGCTCAGGCAGTTGGTATAGCCCAAGGAGCCCTTGATGTTTCAATTAAATATGCAAAAGAACGTATCCAATTCGGTGTGCCTTTGATTAAACATCAAGCCATCCAGATGATTCTTTCAGATATGGCCACCATGGTCGAGGCAGCAAGGCTGTTAACCTTTAGAGCAGCCTTTTTAAGGGACCAAGGGAGCGAACTATCATATTCTTCTGCAATGGCCAAACTTTTTTCTGCAAGAACAGCTTCAAAGGTGGCTTCCTTAGGTTTACAGATTCATGGAGGTTATGGATATAGTAAACAATATCCTATAGAGAGATTCTTCCGTGATGCGAGGGCTACGGAGATTTATGAAGGTACAAATGAGATTCAACAGATTGTTATTGCACGAGAGCTTTTAAAAAAGACCGAAGATTAAAAAATCGAATTTTAATATGAATATAATAGTCTGTATAAAACAAGTCATATCAACAGATCAGGTAAAGATTGATCCCAAAACCCATAGCCTTATTCGAACAAGTGAGGTTTCAAGACTAAATTCATTTGATCTTCCTTCTCTTATGATAGCCAAAGAACTCAAAAAGGCCTTTTCTGCTTCTGTGATTGCTTTAACCATGGGTCCTAAAATCAGCGAAGAGGTTCTTTGGGAAGCATTGGCCATTGTTGCTGATAGAGCTATTCTTCTGTCAGATCCCAGGTTTTCAGCAGCCGATACATTGGCAACTTCGTATGTTCTTGGAATGGGAATTCGGAGAATAGGGAATTTTGATCTAATACTATGTGGTATGAGAACTGCAGATAGTGATACAGGCCATGTGGGTCCTCAGCTTGCTGAAGAACTGGGGATCCCTCATGTAACAGGTGTTGAAAAGATAGAAAGGCATGGGGATTACTTTCGTGTAGAAAGGATGTCCGATGGATTCAGAGAAATAATAGAGGTTCCTAAACCTGCCCTTTTTGCAATATCATCAAAGATGAAGGTAAGTTTTCCAAGTTTAATAGAGATTCAGGATGCATTTTCACAAGGTCAAATTGAGACCTGGGGCCTTGAAGATTTGAATGCAGATCCCCAAAAAGTTGGAATCACGGGTTCTGAAACCTTTGTAGAGGATCTTATTCCAATAGCTGAAAAGAGATCTTGTGTTTTTATTGAGGGAGATCCACGTCAACAGGCAAGATCACTCATTTCAAAATTAATGGAAAAAAATCTGCTTTCTTAGAAGGCAACTATGGAAAAAGGATTAGAGATCTGGGTTTTTGGAGATTATAGAGACCATTTTCAAAACCGTTTGACCTTTCAAGTTCTACATCAAGCGAGGGCTATTTCAAAAGAGTATGGGAGGGTATCTCTCATTCTCTTAGGTCACAAATTAGATACTATTGTGAATCATTACATTTCCTCTGGTATACCCAAAATCCTCCTATTAGATGAACCAGAACTATCGGTTTATAGAGCAGACCTTTTCACAGATTTACTATGTGAATTGATCCAGGAGTATAGACCCGATATATTTCTTTTAGGAGCTTCAGAATTTACTAAAGAACTTGCTCCAAGGTTGGCTAAGAGGCTCGAGGTAGGACTCTGTGCGGACTGTATCTCTTTGGAGTGGGAAAAACAGAAAGATCGACTGGTTGCTTACAGTCCAGCATTTGGAGGGAGTTTTTTAGCAAAGATTGTCTGGAAATCAAAGAGACCCTATATGGCCACTTTAATTCCTGGGTTTTATAAAGAGATTCCATCTGATGAGAAAAAAGAAACTGAAATTATAAGGTTAAAAAAGAAGGATATTAAGAATAAAAATTATAATATAAAAATAATTTCTTCAATTAAACAACCTCGTGAATCCATAAATTTAGAGGATGCTAAGATTGTTGTAGCTGGGGGTAGAGGGGTTAAGAATTTAGAAGGTTTTAATTATATCAGGGAATTGGCATTACTATTGGGAGGAGAAGTTGGAGCAACTCGTCCTGCTGTTGATGCACATTGGGCCTCGGAAGATCATTTGATTGGTCAGACTGGAAAATCTATCAAACCCCAATTGCTGATAACTTGTGGTACTTCTGGTGCGATTCAATATATAACAGGGATTAGAAAGGCAGGGACGGTTGTTGCCATTAATCGTGACCGTTATGCCCCAATATTTAAGATTGCTGATATTGGAATCGTTGCTGACAGCCTCTCTTTTCTACCAGCCTTTATCCAAGAAGTAAAAAGCCAAATTTTTCGTGAAATTACAGACCTTTATAGAATAAGTTTAAATTCAGAAAAGCAACAAAGACCAATTTCTTTTGGTCAACGCATCAAGAAGTTGCGCGAGGATCGAAAGCTAAATATTTCAGGACTTGCAAAGGCAACAGGCCAGACACCTGAGTTTATTGAGGATGTTGAATCAGATAGGGTAACCCCACCGGTTTCTTTTCTACTTCAACTTGGACAAGCACTCAAGATTGACCCCAGTCATTTCCTTACAGATCAGGAAAAGAGAGAAGTTGAAGGTAAAAGGCAAGAAGGATTTATAAAGCGAACGCAGAATTATTCTTACCGAACATTGACACCAGGAGCTGCCAATAAACACCTACGGGCATTTATGGTAACTATTGAACCGAGACAATATCATAAAATGGTAGAATATAAACATCCGGGGGAGGAATTTATCTTTGTTTTTAAAGGAGAACTCGAAATCACACTTGGAGAGAAGGTTTTCTATTTGAAGCAAGGAGAAACAATCCACTTTGATTCTGAAATAAGACACAAATTAAGAAACCCTTTAGATGAAAAATGTGAGCTTATCGTTACTTTATACACACCCTGAAAGTCCTATTTGAGTAATGGCATTCATTCAAGAGCAGAAAAAGATATTTAATCACCTCTTGGGAAAATTAAGAAAGGCTTCATTTAATGAATCTTCAGGGCAGCTTACTGTTAAGATAGGGAAATTATTTTTAGGTAAAAACTATGGTTTTCATCCCTATGATAATGAATTCAATGGTTCTCTTCATATAAACCTTAAAAAATTCGATTGTTTTAGCTTTCTTGAACATGTAGTTGCATTTGTATTGTTATTAAAATCTAAACAAGATTCTTTCGAATCATTTGAAAGAATCCTAAAAACAATAGGTTATCGATCCGGGAGTTTAACTGGTTTTATATCAAGGCTTCACTACTTCACTGATTGGGTGTACGAGAATGAGAAAAGAGGTTTTATTAAGGATGTTACAAAGGAGATTGGAGGAAAAAGATTCAGAAAGAGAGTGGATTTTATGAGTAAAAATAAAAAGATTTATCCTCCATTGATGAATTTGAAGAATCTTAGCAAGATAAAGGAGATTGAAAATAAAATAACAAAAAGGCTGATGTATTTTATTTCGAAGAAAAACCTCAGAGCATCAGAGGATTGGATTGAAGATGGAGATCTTATTGGAATAACAACAAAAAAAAGAGGGCTTGATGTTGAACATGTAGGTATTGCAATTAGAATAGGAAGTAGAATACATCTTCTTCATGCATCAAGAAAAGCAGGAAAGGTGTTAGTTTCCAAAGAAACACTATTTAGGTATTTAATGAGAAGTAAAACCCGAACAGGGATTATGGTTGCGAGGCTATTTTAGAGGTCTCCTTGATTCCATTTTTGTCTCCAAAGGATTTCCTCAGTTCGAATTCTATCTTTAAAAGCATTCTTTTGGTTTATCTCTTCAAGGCTTGGGTTTGAATCACTATTGCCTGGCCAACGTCGACAGAGATAAAGGTTTTCATAAATCCTTCCAATTTTGAATTCCCTTGAGATTCGAAGTGCGGCTGCATAATCTTCACCATAGCTTACATTTAAAAATCCGATTTTTCTCATTATGGATGTGTGAAATCCGCGTGGTGCTCCAATCCCATTAATTCTTAAGGCATTGTTATGTCCGTTTTCATCAGTCCATTCTCTATGCTCTATAAGGCCTGGAGGGATTTCTCTTAGATCCGAATTGACAAGAGTATAAGAGCCTACGACCATTGCAAAGCTTTCTTCTCTGAGTTTATCGACCATCTTTTTTAAGCTATTTGTGTTTAAATAAAGGTCATCCGAATCAAGTTGAATTGCAAAACGACCACAATAAGGAGAATTTAAAGCTTCGTTCCAACATCCTCCAATACAGAGGTCTTTCCTTTTAGGAATGAGGTGTTTTAAACGGGAATCCTTTTTTGATAGCTCAGAGATGATATTTGTTGTTCCATCTGTGGAGTGATTATCAATGACAATAATGTTGAATGGAAAATTTGTTTCTTGAGAAAGAGCACTATTAATTGAATCTAAGATAGTTTCTTTTCGATTCTTTACAGGGATAATGATGGAGGCCTCAACAGGAAAGAATTCATTACTTGGTTCAATCTTCTTAAGCACTTGAGAAGGGATATAGGCTCCGATTCTTTTTAAATAATCTGTAAAAATACCTTCCATTTCTCTTTGTATCTTTAAGTTTAGGGGATTGACATAGGAAAACAACTTTTCATTAAATGATGTTTTTTCCCCTTCCTCAACAGTATAAAGAGGTTCATTTATATGAATGATTGAATATCTTATTGAGAGCTTTAACCTAAGATCATAAAGACCTCCCCATCTTAAATCAGAAAGAAGGCCATATTCTTTCAGTGTGCACTTTACCTTGGACATTGAAAAGAGGATCATAGAGCCAAAGTCAAAATCATCTCGAACACTACCCAATTGATAATCATTTAGAGGATGATAAAATTTTTGACCACATAATTCATCGTAAAAATCAGAGTAAACCATTGCAACTCCATAATCTTTAGTTTTAATCATTAGTCTTTCTAAAGCCATGGCTTCAAAAGAGGTTATGTTAGGTTTTATTATAAATAGAAAGAAATCTGTTTGAATTGAATTAAGAATCTTAAGAATTGTATCAGTGGATTGAAAGTTTTCACCATTTAAAATTTCGCTCTTAGGATATCTTTTAAAGATTAAATCATTATGAAGGATAAATATTCGCTCAATGAAAGGTGAGGAGCTCAAATATTTTATTAGCTTTTCAAAATACGGTCCCGTGTAAAAAGGAACAATAGCAGTAATATTTCCCATATAAAAATTATAAACCATCTCATTAGATTCTTCATCTTTGGCATAATATACAAAGCCTTCTAAGAAAACGAAGAGATGATACTTTTGAGGTTGATATATAAAGATTTTTTAATGCATAAGGAATATATACGAGGTAAGATTTTAGACCTTTTTTTAAACCGAGAAAACCATATGCACCAAGGGCTTGCATTAAACGTTGGGCTGATGCTTCCCAAAAACATTGCTCAAATTCCTCCCAATCCATATCCTTCTCGGAAATATTATAATAAAAACTTAAAAGCTCTCTTTTTTCATCATAAGATAGGTCAACATAAGGGTCACAAATTAGAGAACCAAGATCATAAAATAGATTTCCAAAGCGCATTCCTTGAAAGTCGATCAAGTAGATTTTGTTATTTCGAACCATGATATTCTGAGACTGGAGATCTCGGTGGATTAAGGATAAAGGTATATGTGAAAGTTTTTCTCCTAAGCTAAGAAGTTCCTTTTGTAGTTCCTTTTCAAAAGAGAATTTAAGATTTATTTTACACCACCCCCTAACAAAATGTTCTTTAAAGTATTCCTGTTCCCATCTGTATAGCTCGGGCCCAAAGTCTTCCATTAGTTTTAAGCGATGATATGGAAAGCATTGTTTTTTAAAAGAGTGAAGCTGATGAATGATAAGCAACGTTTTTTGGTAAAGAGTCCTTCTCTTCTGCCAAGGTTCTTTCCTAAGAGAAAAGAGGGTTTTATTCCCAATATCCTCCATAAGAATGAAACATTTATCGGAGTTTGAGGCTATAAGCCTGGGGACAGGTATATTAATCTCCATAAGAAATTTAGCAATATCAATGTAAAGTGTATTTTCGATACGGTTTGGATTATAGTGAATCAGTATAGCTGAATTCTTGTTCCATCTTATTCTAAAGAAGGAACGATCTGATCCCCTTCTTTCAAAAGGAGAGATTTGAATCTTTATGGAGTCTGAAATTCCTAAAGATTTTCTACAAAAATGAAGGAGATTATTGATTTCTAAATTTTCAACTTCATCTTTCGTCATTTCCAATCTTGTTTTCCTATTAATTGATTATAGGTTTCTATTGATCCAATCTCTTGCCATTGTCCTTCATCTATCAGGATACCCCTAATTGAACCAGGTTTTTCAATGATTCTACGAACCATTGCATTGATAATAGATTCTACTTCTCCTTTCTTTAAATGGCTCAAGAACGAGGTTTCAACAGCATAGATGCCTGTAAATTGACATTGTTTGATTCCACGATTTCCAAGTGTGTTTCTAATATCACAAACCTCTTGTCTTTCATTGATTTCTATATTTAGCAGAGGACCTTTACTTCGAAGGGCAAGGGTGATATCAGGTCTTTTTTCTTCATGGGCTAAGATGAGTTTTTGTAGAGGAATGTTAGAGAGTATATCTCCATTATAACAAAGGATTGCCTCATCCTCACTCAGAAGATCTTCAATATTTTTGAGACCTCCACCTGTTTCAAGAAGTACAGGTTCATAGCGAAATACAATAGGAACCCCACGCCAATTCCTTTCAGGAAATTTTTTGAAAAAGACTTCTGAAAGATGATGAATATTGATTATGAATCTTTTTATTCCAATTTCTAAGAGATGGTCCATGGCGTAAGTAATAATTGGCCTTCCTTTAATCTCAATAAGTGGTTTTGGGCATTCATTGGTTAGGGGAGAAAGTCTTCTTCCTAAGCCTGCCGAAAGAATAAAAGCTGTTTTGAAACGCTGTTTCATCTCTTTTTTCCAAATTCAGGTTCAATATTGACTAAGCCTGTTACTATAAAACCTGGTAGAGTTGCTCCTACGACCCATAAAAAATAATTTTGATAGCCTAATAATTCCTGGAGCCATCCACTTGCCATGGCTGGAAACATCATCCCAAGAGCCATTATCCCTGTAGAAATTGCATAATGGACAGTTCGATACTCCCCTTGTGAAACCATGACCATAAACATGGTATATGCAGTAAAGCCAAAGCCATAACCAAACTGTTCAAGTGCCACGCAGATATTAATTAAATAGAAATTTTTAGGTAAGGTTTGGGAGAGATAGACATAAACTAAATCAGGCAGGTGCATTGCGCAGGCCATTATCCAGATCCAAAACTTAAGGCCTTTTTTATAAATTGCATATCCTCCCAATAAACCTCCAATCGTTAATGAGATTACTCCAATTATTCCATAGGCAATTCCAACTTGGGAGGTCGTCAAACCAAGTCCCCCTTTTGAATTTGGATCAAGAAGAAAGGGGGCTAAAATCTTTACAATTTGGGTTTCTGCAAATCTAAAGAAAAAAAAGAAGGAAAGGATTCTAAGTATATCTTTCTTGCGGAAAAATGATATGAAGGTTTTCCAGAATTCATTTAAAAAAGAGAAAAAAGGGTTTTGTTTTGGTGGCCGATCTTCATAAGGAAAGGGAAGAATAAAAAAATGATAAAGCATAATTGCTCCAAATATAGTAGCTCCTAAAAATAGGGTTATAAACCAAGCCTTTGCAATAGGATATCCATTCGATTCAAGGAAACCAACAAGAATGATGAGTCCCCCTTTTGTGGCAATCGTTGCAATCCGATAAAAGGCGGTCCTTATTCCTATGAATGCAGATTGGAGATCTTGTGAAAGCCCCAAAAGGTAAAAACCATCTGCTGCAATATCGTGAGTTGCTGAGCTAAAGGCCATTAACCAGAAAAAGGCAAGTGTATATTGGAAAAATCTTGAGGTAGGAATAGTGAGAGCAATTGATGCAAATGAGATACTAATGATAAGTTCCATCCATAGGATCCAGAAACGTTTTCTTCCCAAAAGTTCAACTACTGGACTCCAAAGGGGCTTGATGACCCATGGAAGATAAAGCCAACTTGTATAGAATGCAATTTCTTTATTTGAGATACCAAGAGATTTATATAAGACCACTGATACTGTCATGGCCATTGTATAAGGGATTCCCTCTGCAAGATATAAAGAGGGAACCCAAGTCCATGGATTTCTTTTAGAAGTTTTAGATTGATTTATATTAACCCAATTTTTCAGCATTATTAGTAAATTTTCTTTATATCTATTCCTGAATAATAATGTTTAAGAATTGCTTCCATGGAGAACCCTTGAATAGCCATATGGGCTGCACCAATTTGACAGAGTCCAACTCCATGTCCCCATCCTGCCCCATGAAATATAAACTTATCTTGGTCTTTTTCGATGATAAATGCACTGCTAAATAGATGACTTCGAGATAGCCATCTCCTAATCTCAAGCTCTTTTCCAACAATTATTTCTTTCTTAGAACCTATGATTTTTAGACGGTGAATCCTTCCTGAGGGACCTCTAAGAAGAGGGATAATTTCATACAGAGAGCCAAAGTCAATGTCTGATTTCTGTCGAAGGATTTCTTCAAGCTCTTTCTTTGAATATTCAATTCTCCAGCGAAAAGGAGTCTTTGTTTCAAGATCTATTTCACCAAGGACATTTTTTAAAAGATTTTCATCTTTAATATTGCAATAGACTTCGGGCGAGGAAAGTATCCATTTTCTTGCCTCATTTTCATTAGTAATGGGTAAATAGGGGTAGTATGAATCTGAATTACTTTTTAGATATGGAATTTTAATATCATACCATGCTGTATCAAAATCTTCAGTAATTCCTCCACAAATCTTTGAATAGCATGCATTACAGATTTCACCTTGGTATGTTATGACAAGCCCATAAGTCTGATTTACTGCTTCAGCAGCTTTTTTTTGTCCTGACTCCAAAAGCCCATAATATCGCTGGCAATGGTCATTACTGCAGACATCAAAAGTATCATGATTCTCGGAATCATACCAACGAATGATTTCATTTTCTCCTAATTTTTGTCTACTGAGATTTGATGGCATTGTTTTTGCTTTTTTTTCAATTTTAGAAAGAATCCAGCTTCTTGAGATAATTGCATGTGCCTTTAGAAATTCTAATGGTGATGAGGGATTTACCTCAGATGAAATGACACTTTTTAAATAATCTTCGAGAGGAATTTCATTGATGGCCTGGATCAATCCATTTTTAATCTTTAAAACGAGGTCTCCTTCATAAGTAAGATTTTTTTCCCTTTCCCAATGGAAACAAGATCCTATTATAACCTGATATAAAGTAAATGATGAACGATCCGAGGATTTTAATCTCAGAGAGAAATCCTTGCACCTCTTAGATTTTCCTTCGACTGAAAAGATGATCCTATCGGATTCTATCTTTGCTGAAAATTGACCAGATATAAGGCCAAGGCCTTCAATAAAAAAGTTTCCCCTAAGAAGGCCTGAGATTTCTCTTTGAGATTCTAAAATCAATACAGAGATTGTCGGTTGACCTTTCATGAGATTATAGAATATTTCTTTATAAATTTTAAAAAGAGGGCTAAAATAAAACCAATGAGGCTTATTCCACCACAAAGAAGGAAGGCTTGTTGGTAACTCTTTGTAATGTCAAATATATAACCTGTCAACAAAGGGCCCAATGCCCCTCCAGTCATTACGCTAAGGTTAAGAATCCCAAAGATTAGTCCATGGGCTTTTAATCCAAACATTTCTGCAATCAAAGGAGAATGAGAAACTGCGATTCCTCCGTAACCAAATCCAAAGATTGCACCACTTAACAAGAGAATTTTTATGTTTCTTGTTAAGACAATGGTGATTAATGCTAAAAATATAAGGATAAATCCAAAAATTAATATATATCGACTCCCGATGTTATCTCCAATCTTTCCCATTAAGATTTTTCCAATAATACTTAAACCTCCCATTGAAGCAAGGATATTGGCAGCTTGAACAGGCTCGATTTTTAATTCAATAGCATGTGGGACTATATGAACCATTATTGAAAAGACACAATATCCATAACAGAATCCTGTAGGGAAAAAGATCCAAAATTTTAAGCAGTGGATGACCTCCTTTAAAGAGAGGCCTTCAATCGATGGTTTATCTTCTATCTTTTTAATTTGATTCGCTCCATAGGGAACCTCACCAATAGATCTTGGATCTTTCTTGATAAATTGGGAAAGTAAAATTACACCTAATAAGACAATACTTCCGAAGATTATAAAAGACAGGCGCCAGCCATAGTTTATAATGAGTCTGCTTGCTATGGGAGGACTTATCAAGCCACCCGTTCCACTGCCTGCTGTTACAATGCCTGTCATCAATCCTCTCCTTTTAACAAACCACTTAGCAACTGTGGATGTGAGGGGTATAAATGCCCCGCTCATACCTATACCCACAAATATTCCATAAAATATATAAAGATGATATATTGAATTAATTTGTGACATAAGAAGGAAGCCGAGGCCCAACAGGGTTCCAGAAATAGTCATAACTATCCTTGGACCAAACCTATCTGTAAGCCAACCCATAGCAATAGTTAAAAATGCATTTAGGCAAGCAGCAACTGAAAAGGCACCTGATGTCGTTGCTCTTGTCCAACCGAATTCATTTAAAACAGGCTTAAAAAAGACACCAAATGAATAATGACCTGCCCACATTAGGGCCATTATTATTAATGAAATAGCCACAATGATATAACCATAAAAGAATTTTGAAGTATCCCTAAAATATTGATTCATTTTTCACATTAGATATGATGAATACATTTCTTATCTCATAATTTATAAAATTTTTCAATAATTATTGTATCGATAAAAATCGGTGTTTTAATATTCTTTTTAAAAAGGGTATATCAAATGCTATTGTATCAAAGAATTCTATTTAATGTTTATTTCTTAGGTGGATTAATAATATAGTTGTTATAGAAATTCCTATCGCGTCAAGAAAAATATCACCAATAGAAGCTTCTCGAAAAGGAATATAAAGTTGATGAATCTCATCTAAAATTGCTACACAAATTGAAATGATAGGAGGAAGGAAAAAAGGTAAGAATAGTTTTTCTTCTGGTTTAATATTGCTAATATTTTTAATCGATAGATTAGGTTTAAAAGACAAATAAAGAAGAAGTGTTAGTATTCCATATAAAGGTATATGGAGAAGGCTATATGGGTTAAATTGAGAAAGGGTTTGTGCAACAGAGGAATCTGAAAGAAAAAATATAATGTAAATATACCCTACAGAGAAGAATATGAAAAGGATGTTAATTTTACTAAAATTTTTGATGAAATCAATGGACATCTGGGATGACACTTCCTCCTGAGGGAAAGATAGCAACGTTGGCATACGGAATCTTTAGGTAAGCCATTTCTATTGCCTGTTGGATGTTAGGAGCAAATGAGAATTTCATCATTCTTACCTGTTCAGGTGAAAGTCCCTCAGTTACGTGGATAACATTATATTTTTCAGCGATCTCTTTGAAATGAACAACCTGCATAATATAAGAAATTCCAAAAGGCTTTAGATGCTCGGGAATATCTCCTTCCATAAGTCTACGATGGAAATTTGATGGGCTTTCAGGGCTTCCCATTTCTTGGATGAGTGGAAGAATAGGGCCTGCTTGCTTCTGAGGAGCAACCCATATGATAGTTCCTCCAATGCGGGTACAAACACTTGCCATTAAAAGGGCCTTTGTGGATTGAACTCCAATTTCGAGAGGATGGGCAGCAGTAATTGTGATATCAGGTCGCTTTGGTATTGGAACAGAAAATAAGGATCTTACAAAATTCGCAGCTGACTTATGTTCCAAAATTGGATCTCCTGCAAAGATCTTAATCACCTCTTCCTTTTCATTGATAACGAAATCTATTTTGAATTTAAGACCTACCAGCTGGCCTACATCAACAATCTCTTCATAATAGGGGTTACCTTCAAGGAGACTAATCCTTGAATTTTTGTTTCTCATCCATGTAAAGTGGTGAAGTGCTGTAGTCTTATAAGAACATACCCCAGGCATAATAATCTTATGGCCTCCTCCAAATCCTGCAGAGGGATGAGGCATACATTCACCAACACCAATGATAAGATCAGAAAAGGCAACATGGGGATTAATTTCAATAGGGATTCCTGTTTTAGTTCTTCCAATAAGAACATTTTCAGGAGAATGAGGATCATGAGAAAATATACGTCCAGTTAGTCGGGAAAATACCTTTTCTCCTACTTTAATCCTTAAAGCCTCAAGAGTTGGAATCGGATGTGTCCCTAAAGCACATAATGCTGATATATCAGTATCAGATATTCCAGCCATATTTAATCGGTCTAAAATTTCTGGGATGACCAGATGGGCAGGGGTAGGCCTCTGAAGATCATCGAATAAAATCACAACTTTCATGCCTGACCTTGCAAGTGCTTCTATCTTTGGTGATCCAATTGGATGATCTAATGCATTTCGTATTTCTTGGAGGGGATTATTCAATCCAGGTAAGGCAAGCCTATCCTCAAATGAAATGACATTCCAACCTTTTGGAATACTGAAGTATAATTTTTCTTTATTGTAGTTTAGATAATATTTCATTTATATTTTCAAAATTATTTATTTTCGGCAATAAATCGTTTTATAGAGCGGTCATATGTTTTTTCCACCTCGGGCGAGAAAAAACATCCAGGTAACTGTTTCATCTTTAAATGATATGAAATACATTCACAACACCTTCCCTTTCTTTCACATGGTTCATAAGTGCAGGTGCATCGTTTTTTATTCTTTTCAATATAACATTCTAACATATTCTTATTAAATCCTCCTTTTATCTTTTAATCTTTCAATCACTGAGGCTGAAAGAAGTGGAAACATGATTTCATGGTGTCCAATCAGATGAAAACCTTTTCCTCCTTTTAGATTTGGTCTCCTAACTATATTAACGCTCGGCCGGTAATGTTGGATAAAATCCATATTTATAGTAGTAATGTTCGAGACACAATAGCCAAGGTTTCTGACCATTGCTAATGCCTTTAAAAAAACCTCTGGGATTATTACAGCAGATCCCAAATTTATAAAGACACCCTTTTCAAGTTTTGAGACAAGTGCTGAGAATTTATGAAAGTCCCTAAGGCTTCCTTCTCCAAGGGCTGAGCCATCCGCAAGAGGACCCATATGGGTAATATCTGTCCCAATCGCCACATGAACTGTTACGGGGATTCCAATCTTTTCAGCTTGGGCAAGGAGAGAAAGTTCTTTATAGGGAAATTTACCATGAAGAATTTTTTTTCCCATCGCCTCCCCAATCCCAAGTCCTTGCCTAACTCCTTCACAAATCGTATTATTTATAATTTCCTGTGTTTCTTTCACCATCCCAAATGTCCCATTTGAGAGCTCCTCATCGACTTCTTCAGATGTATGACCAACCAGTGCCAATTCTACGTCATGAATGAGACAGGCCCCATTTAAAGCCAATCCTCTCAATATACCCCTTTTCATCAAATCTATCAGGATTGGGTTGAGTCCCACTTTAATGGGATGGGCACCCATTCCTAAGAGGACAAACCTTTTTTTTACTACAGCCTCGGTGATTCGCTCCACTACATCTCGAAATTCCCTTCCAGCAAGGAGATGGGGAAGTGAATTAATAAATTCAGAAAGACTTCTACCTTCTTGCCAACATTTAGCAAAAAGTCTTTTATTAACCTTGTGCTTCTTCTCTTTTAAAGAGGAATATTTAACATTTTGTAAATTGAGAGGGTGAATTATTTTGGACATGAAGGCGCTCCCTAATGAATGGCTTTAAGGAAAAGCGAATGTTCTACCATCTCGCAAAGGATATGTCCCACAAGGATATGAACTTCTTGAATCCTTGGGGTACTACTTGAAGGAACTATGAGGGATATGTCTGCTATCTTAGCCATAGCCCCTCCATCATTTCCAGTTAAGGCTATAGTCTTCATTTTCATATCTTTAGCGACTTCTAAGGCTTTTATCATATTGGGAGAATTTCCACTGGTACTGATACCAAATGCTACGTCATCTTCCCTACCCAATGCCTTTAGCTGTTTGGCAAAGACATCTTGAAAAGAGAAATCATTTGATATACTTGTAAGAATAGAAGTATCTGTTGTTAGAGCAATTGCAGGAAGAGGAGGTCTCTCCATCACATATCGGTTAACAAATTCTGCTGCAATATGCTGAGCATCTGCAGCACTTCCTCCATTTCCAAATAGAAAGAGCCTATTTCCCATTTCAAAGGCATTTGATACAATTTTAATTGCCTCAAGGAGTTTCGGCATATTCTCCTTGAGGAATCTTGTCTTAAGTTCTCCACTTTCTTTAAATCTTTTTATTATAATGTTTTCCATTGAATAAAAATATTATATTTTCCTTCCCACTCTGTCAAGAATAAGTTTTTATTTTGATTTTTAACTAATTAAATGGTAAAAATTAATAAAGGAATAAATTGCAGTAGCAAGAAAGGAGAGGGTGAGATGAAATGTTATGTTTGTGCAAAGCAAGGAGTAGATGAGGAGGCAGTGGCTATCTGCATTGTCTGCGGCATGGGCCTTTGCTTAGGGCACGCGTTTAAAGAGGAATTGTTGGTAAAAGACATTGTTGATTGGGGATTGGGAGAAGAAAAAATCACTTACCCAAGCAAATTACCACGTTTTATATGTGCAGAGTGCAAGCTTGCAATTGAACAACGTAAGAAAATGGGGGTGAAATGAAAAAAAAGATCCTGATTGTAGAAGATGAGGAAGGTTTAAGACTCCTTTACGAAGAAGAACTTAAGTCTGAAGGCTATGAGGTCATTACTGCAAGAAATGGACGAGAAGCCATTGAAAAACTTGAACAAAGTAAACCTGACTTAATTATCCTTGACATCGTAATGCCAGTTATGAATGGGATGGAGACACTTGGAAGAATCCTCGGAAAAGATAAGAAGATACCCATTATTCTTAATTCTTCTTATCCAAGCTATAAAGAAGATTTTATGAGTTGGGCTGCTGATGCCTACATAACCAAATCAGTCGATTTAGATGAATTAAAAGAAAAAGTAAAGGAGCTTTTAGAAAAAGGTAGGGTTAGATGAGGAATATCTTAGCTATGATCTTAGCAGGAGGTAGGGGTGAGAGACTTTATCCCCTTACTCGAGATCGAGCAAAACCTGCAGTCCCTTTCGGTGCAATATATAGGATAATTGATTTTACCCTATCTAATTGCATCAATTCAAATATTCGAAAAATATACATCCTTACACAATATAAATCCATATCATTGGAACGTCATATCAAATTGGGTTGGAATATACTGCCTCCAATCCTTGGAGAATTCATTGGTCTTATCCCAGCACAACAAAGAATCAACGAGCAATGGTATCAGGGAACAGCAGATGCCATTTATCAAAATATTTATACGCTTCAAGAAGAAAGACCTGAATTGGTTCTAATCCTTTCTGGGGACCATATATATAAAATGAACTATCAAGAGATGGTAAAATTTCATTATGAGAAAAGAGCAGATCTAACAATTGCAGCGATTAGAATGGATCGAAGATATTCGAAAGAGTTTGGTGTGATTGAGATTGATAAAGAATGGAGAATCATTGGATTCCAAGAAAAACCTGAAGAACCAAAAACCATCCCTGGAGATCCTGAGGCTATTTTGGCTTCGATGGGAGTATATTCATTTAAGACGGAGATTTTGGTGAAAAGACTGATTGAGGATGCACGATCTGATTCTACCCATGATTTTGGTAGAGATATCATTCCTTCAATGATTGAGAAGGATAATGTATATGCTTTCGATTTTATCCAGGCAGATCCTTCAGGAGTTGGCTACTGGAGAGATGTAGGAACGATCGATGCCTACTTTGAAGCAAATATGGATCTTGTATCGGTAACTCCAAAACTAAATCTCTATGATCCAAAATGGCCAATCCTAACATATCATCCTCCTTACCCGCCCGCTAAGACAGTTCATGATGAGAAGGGAAGGGTCGGAACAGCTATTAATTCGATCATTTCAAATGGTTGTATAATCAGTGGAGGAAGTGTAAGGCGATCCGTTCTTTCTCCAAGGGTTAATATTCATAGTTATGCAGAGGTTGAAGATTCTATTCTATTAGATGGAGTTGATATTGGAAGAAATGCAAAAGTAAGAAGGACTATAATTGATAAGGGTGTAAAAATTCCAGAGGGATTCATAATGGGTTATGATCTTGACAAAGATGCAAAGATATTTACAGTAACCAGCTCAGGGATCGTGGTAGTGCCTAAATGGATAAGATTATAGTAAATTAAATTTTATGCAACGCAAGAGTGTTTTTAGCAAATAGCTCTTCTATTTTTATCCCCTTTTTAATTAATCCCTGTTCTGTAGAGTATTGAATAAGTGTATTGATGGTTTTTAAATTTTTTTCAATTCCATATGGCCAGAAGTCTTCTCCCATTATCTTGCGGGTTATCTCTAAATTTCCAAGTAGCCAGGGAAGACTGTATCGAAGGGCTGAAGTATCAGAGAGATTCTGTAAACAGATCTCCTTTGCAAGAGAGAATGCCTTGAAAAGACTCTGTGCAACCCATGGATAATTTTTATAAATGTCTTGTCTTATAACAATAGTGTGCATAATAGGAAAGATTTTATGTTTTTCATAGTATTTTATCTCTTCTTCTTGAAAATCCTCAAAGAGGCGCTTAATTTTTGTCTTTCCATACTGATAAGTAGAAGGAACCCTTGGAGTGATTAGGGCGTCGATCTCACCTTCTTCAAGCATTTTACTTAATGTTTTTTCAGGAGGTATTGGTAAAATTTTAATTGACGGAGGTAAATGAATGGGAATCTTTTCTTCTCTCCCAGGATTTTCCAGGCCCCCTGTAAACCACTTCATCTCTTTTGGGGAAACTCCATATTCATGCTGAAGAAGTCCTCTAACCCAAACTGCTGCTGTAACCTGATATTCTGGAACACCAACCTTTTTTCCCCTTAGGTCTTCAGGTCTCTTTATCCCCGAATCTTTATTTATATATATTGCCGAATGTCGAAACATCCGCGAAGGAAAAACAGGAATGGCTATTAAATCCATATTTCCTCGAGAATAGTTTATAAGATATGAGGAAAAAGACATTTCAGAAGCATGAAACTCTTTATAACGAATCATTCGGAAGAATATCTCTTCAGGGGAAAGAGGAAGATAGATTAAATCAATTCCTTCGGGCCTTACTCTTCCATCCATAAGGGGTCTTGTTCTATCGTAATCTCCACAGGCAAGGGTTAATTGAATTGAGCCCATATTTTTCTCCTTTCTTAACTTTTTTCAATTATTTCTTTAGAGAGATGGCATATTTAACCACAAAAATAACTGACCTGGTGGAAAAGGAAGATGAAGTAATCTATAGAAAAAAACATCAATGAATATCCAAGTAAATAGAGTTATGATGATACTTGTAAACCACCTTTCCCTATAACACCATTTGAGTTGAATAAAACTACAGAGAGGAATGCCTATTGAGAAACCAAAAATCCAGATTCCAATTAAATAGGCAAATATCCAACCAAACATAATGCATGTTCTTTTTTTAACAATTTCTCTTGGAATTTCTTGTCCTAATATGCTTGGTTTATACTCTTTGTCTTTTTTTGCTCTTATGCTGAAATCTCTTAAAAATTGAATGATAGTAAGAAATAAGACACTTAATCCAATAACCCATGGGAATAGACCTGTTCTAAAATCAAAATCTATACTTTTTATAAGGGCAAATATAAATCCGATTATTACAAGAAGTGAGAATATTAAATCCCAATTGAATTCACGTCCTTCTTGACTTGATGTTTTTTGAATTTCGATTGCTACTTTTTTCTTTCCCCTTTTTTTGAGTATTGGGTAGATAAAACCCAAAAATATGATTCCCATAAAGATAAGAACAGTGGGTCTCAAAAGCCAATTTAGACCATAATTGTCTGTTGAGAGGAAAAGTCTATTTTCTGCCAGCGGGCCAAGTACGAGTCCCAATATAAGAGGAGGTCTTGGCCAGTTTAATTGTTGTAGTATCCAACCTAATATACCAAAAGCGAGTACAAGGATGAGATCTTCGAAAACATTCTTTTCTGCAAATGCCCCGAGATAAATTAATAATATAATAAAAGGTATAACAAGGCTTCCCCTAACCTGTGTAATTTTAACAAGTTGATTGAGGATTAAAAAGCATATTCCAACAGTTATTAAATTTGAAAAGACATTGATCCATACAAAAGAATATGTAAGGTCAAGGTGACCCTTTGGCGGAGGAATAAGCATATCAGGTCCAGGGACAATCCCCTGGATTAAAAATGCTCCCATAAGAATAGCCATCATTACGCTTGGGGGAATACCAAAAGAAACCATTGTAATAAGACTTCCACCAAGTGTAGAATTATTTGCTGCCCCGGGTCCAAGAACTCCTTCGATTGCACCTTTTCCAAAACGTTCCTTTCCAGGGGAACTTTGAACAGCATGGGCATAAGCAAGCCATTGTGTTGTTGCTCCACCAATTCCAGGAATAATGGCAGTATAACTTCCAATAGCACTGCAACGTATTACAAGCCAGAAGTGTCGAAATGTGTCCTTAATTCCTTCCTTCACACCCCCTACATGATCCAGATATTTTTCTGAGATACTCGAACCTGATATTGCAAGATCAATTAATTCTGGAATAGCAAAGAATCCTATGGTGATAGGGACTAAACCAATACCATCCCATAAAAATAGTTGACCAAATGTATAGCGTTGTATCCCCGTGATAGGACAAACTCCAACAGTTGCGAGGAATAATCCTATACCACCAGAGATAAGACCTTTCAATAGGGCCTCACCACTTAAAGAGGCAACAAATGTAATTCCAAGTATGGAAAGCATAAAGAATTCGGGGGAACCAAAAGTGAGAACAAGTGGACGGACTATCGGGATAGCAATAGCAAGTGCAAATGCTCCGAATAATGCTCCAACGAGAGAACTCATAAGTGCTGCTCCAAGTGCACGACCTGCCTCTCCCTTTTTTGCCATTGGATGGCCATCGACAATTGTAGCTGCTGTTGTTGGTTCCCCTGGAACTCCGAACAAAATAGATGTAATATCACCTGTCGTATTTGTGACAGAAGCCATTCCAAGAAGAAAGGCAAAGGCCTCAACAGGTTTCATTTTTATAATGAAAGGAAGCATGAGAGCAAGAGTGGTTGGGCCTCCGAGGCCAGGGAGGATACCAACTGCAAAACCTATCAGAATCCCCAGAGACATGAGTCCAAAGGTAGCTACTGAAAAAATTTGAAACAAGCCTGAAAAGAAGGCATTAACCATTTCAATCATTAACAAAACCTAACCCCTCATAATTCTAATGAAGGTGATTTTCATTTAAATAAAATATCTTTCATTTTAGAAACCATTCCTGGGTCCATCTTAAAGATTCCAGAGACTGCTTTTTCAAGTTCTTCACCTGTTACTGGTTTTAAATCAAGTTTTGATTTTTCTGTTTCAGCAAGAAATTCCTTATCTTTTAGTGTATCCAAAAATGCCTTCCTCAAAATATGGACGTTTTCTTTTGGAGTCTTAGGAGGAAGCACAAATGGCCTTGCAAAAAGCCCAGGGTTATGAATACCGAGTTCAATCATTTGACGTGCTTCATCTGTTTTTGCAAAATCTATGGCTAAAGGAACCTTTGGAAGATCTGGAAGTGGTTTTGGAACAGCCTGAAGAACAATAACAACCTCTCCTGATTCAATAGCCTTTCGCCAGGTTACTCTCATAGATGCCCAACCCCAAGTAGTTCCTGCTAATTCTCCACTTTCACACGCAAGCCTTATATCTGCAGTCCCTTTATAACCAGTGATTAATTGTATTGGAAGGCTGAGGGCTGCTTTTACAATTCTAATGACATTGTCTGGAGCATATGCACCTGGACCTACACCACCCATCTTAACAGGAGTTTTGGATGCCATCCATTTTTCCATACTTGTGATTCCACTTGCCTTTGTAAAGGCAAAGGCACAATCTTCAGTTACAGCAGCTCCAATGAATTCAAATTTTGTTGCATCAAATTCAATTCCTGGTTGTCCCATTAGTTGGTTAAAAAATAGACCTCCATTGAAATGACCAATTGTAAGACCATCGGGTTTAGCGATCTTATAAAGATAATTGGCTGAGATTAGACTTCCCGCTCCAGTCATATTTTCAACAATGATTGATGGATTTCCAGGGATATGTTTACCCATATGACGGGCAATAACTCGGGCATAAGTATCATATCCACCCCCTGCAGAATAACCAACTATGATTCGGATAGTCTTCCCTTCATAGGAAGCTGCCAAACAGAGATTAGTTGAAAAGAAAAGACTTAATAAGAATATACTGAATAAAGTTTTTCGAAACATATGAATTCCCTCCTTTAAAAGTTTTTTAAAAGAATTCAGTTAAAAATCTTTAATAAAACCTTCGAGTAGATAAGAAAACTTCTCACGAGCCTTTTTCATCCTTTCTTGAGAAGGCATGTTTACTTTTGGGAAACGATCGCGCCATTCATAAGGACGTGTAGCATCAATAATGGCTCTCGAATTTGTTAATTTCCCTTTTGCCTTGTCGTCTGGATGAATCCTCGGATCAAGAGCAGTAGACCATGCATTATGGATAATGTCAATTGATGTTGCAGGATCTGACCTTGTCACCATTGCCCATATGACTTCGGAAAGATCAGTTACATCTATATCTTCGTCTACGACAATGACATATCTTCCTGCATATGCTCCAACATGGCATTGTGAGGCAACGTGACCCACCTGTGTGGCATGCCCGGCGTAGAGCTGTTTAATGGAAATATTCAATAACATCCTTGAACTACCTACCTCATGAGCCCAGACAGCATTAATTCCAGATATGCCAGCCCTCTCAAGCTGGAGTTTTAGGAGACCAGATCGAATGACTGCTCTGTAACGAGCAAGTTCATCTGGAGTTCGGTTTGGTGGACATCCAAGTATTATTGGATTATTTCTGTAATATATGGCTTTTACTTCAAGGACAGGCTCATCACGAACATCACTTCCATAATATCCTGTCCATTCACCAAAAGGACCTTCTCGAAGCCGTTTTTTAGGATCTACAAAACCTTCAAGAACGATTTCTGCATTGGCAGGGATAGGAAGTCCTGTAATCTCCCCCCTTATAACCGAATAAGGTTTTCCTCTTAATGCACCAGCATATTCATATTCACTAATCCCATATGGAAGCTCATTGCAGGCCATTAGATATAAAAGAGGGTCAGCACCTAATACAACAGCTGCAGGCATTGGTTTGCCCTGAGCCATATATTTGTCCCGATGGATTCGGCCATGTTTACCTGGAGAAATATAGAATCCAACATTCTTTTCATCATGAACCATTACTCTATAGGTTCCAAGATTTATCCAACCCTCATCAGGATCCTTGGTAATATTGAAACTTCCAGTTCCAATGTATCTTCCACCATCATTTTCATGCCATAGGGGAGCAGGAAAGGCTAAAACATTTACATTATCCCCAAACATAACATTTTCAAGTATAGGGCCATCTTTAACAAATTCAAAAGGGATTGGTTTAGCCGCTTCAAATGCCTTTGCGAATTCGTTGGATAGTTCCACTTTTGAATACTCTTCAGGAAACCCAAGGGTCATATTCATTCTTTTGCCACCAAAGAAGTTCGTTAAAATTCTGTAACCCTTTGGATAACCTGGGATACAATCAAATAATACAGCTGGGGCTTTCTCATATCGATGAAGGAGCTCAGTTGCCATACCGATTTCCTCCTGCCAATTAGCACCTTCTACATCCCTTAATTCACCAAGTCTTCGAGCCTGATCAATCCAACTCTGAAGGTCTTCGTATAAAAAATTAGGTTTCATGAGACAGACTCCTTTTGAGATATAAATTATTTTTCCTTCAACATCCCTTGGAATTTCTCTACCAAAGGATATGTATTCTCGATAAGTTGTTTTAATTCCTGAGAGTTCATTGGATGAATCACCATAAGCCTCCTCTTTGCCCACTCTAAATAATCTGATTCTTTAACAGCTTTGGCAAATGCATCTTCAAGTATTTTAACAATGTTTGAGGGTGTATTAGGAGGTGCCATTGCTAAACGAACTGCCGGTATTTCTGTTAATTTTAAACCGATATCTCTTGGGATTGGCACATCTGGAAAGTTTGGATCTCTTTTACTGCTAAAAATAAGAAGTGGTCTAAGTTTTCCTGCCTTAATAAGAGAAACAGCAGAAGTTGCAAGGCAGATAGTAAAGTCGAGGTGTTTACCTGCCAAAGCAGCTACGCTTCCTGCAGAACCTTCATAAGGAACCCAGTTTACTTTTATTCCTAACTCGTCCATTGCAACAAGACCAGCGAGATGGGTTGTGCTTCCTCTTCCTGAAAGGCCACCTGCAAGTGTTTTGGATTTTGCCGCCTTCAAAAAATCGTCAAATGATTTGAATGTATCAGCATGACATACCAAGAGTTGATTTGACCGTGACCATGAAAAGATTGGTGTAAAATCTTTTGTTCTATAGCCTGTTTTGTCCATATATTCTATGATTACACTTTTTGGAAAAGTAAAGGTTATAAGAGTATAGCCATCTGGTTCTGTGCGTTGGAACTTTTCAAATGCTATCTTTCCTCCTGCTCCAGGCTGGTTTTCAATCTGAATACTTACTCCAAGATACTTCTCAAGATATGGGGCGATTCCCCTTGCTTCGGCATCCTCTCCTCCACCCGCAGCAGCCGTTACAATTAACTTAATTGGCTTTTTGGGATAATCAGATGAATATCCTGATGAGAAGAACAATAGAATAGAGAAAACAAAAATTAATATGAATATAAAAGATCTTTTCTTAAACATATGACTTACCTCCTTTCATTTTTCTTAATTTTTTCCAAAAAATTCCCAAATGTGGCCCAAATAATGAAAGTATAATTAAGATGATCAAAATCTTTGAAATGCTCGAGGATAAAAATATAGAATATGATCCACCTGAGATCATCATAGCGCGATGATAATTATATTCCACCATTTCACCCAGCACTAAACCAAGGAGAAGAGGAACAGGAGTGAAACCACCTCTTAACATTATATAGCCAATTACCCCAAAGATAAGACTTATTAATACATCTTCCATAAGATTTCTAATAGCAAAGCTTCCGAGAAGGCTTACAACTAAAATGATAGGAACTATAATTTCATTGGGAAGAAGGGTGACCAAGGCGAAATGACGCGCTATTGTCATGCCTATAAGGAATAAGATGAAAGATGTTAATATTAAAGCAAAAAAGAGGCTGTAAATTACCTGAGCCTTCTCTTGAAATACGAGTGGACCTGGGACAACCCCAAAAATAATCATGATTCCAAGAAATATTGCTGCTCCAACACTACCTGGAATTCCAAGGGCAATAGTACAAACGAGATCTCCTGGCATACAAGCATTTGTTGAAGTCTCTGATGCTATTAAACCTTCAGGATCACCTTTGCCAAAAGATTCGGGGTGTTTTGATTCTCTTTTAGCCTCTGCCCAGGCAAGAAGTCCAGCTGAACTTTGCCCAACAGCTGGAAGGACACCAACAATAAGTCCAATGATGGCCGAATGGATAATTCTGTAAGGATATTTGAAATATGTGATGGCGCCTTCCCAAAAACCTCCTGCAAGCTTTCCAATTCGCGAAATTGATTGTGCACTTTCTGCAAGACAAAGGGCTTGAGTTACTGCAAAGAGACCTACAAGTGCCTGAATCAGTGGAATTCCATCCTCAATTGCTGTTAGGCCAAACGTGAATCTAAGATGCCCTGTAATCACATCGAAACCAACAGTCGAAAGCATAAGACCGAGACCAGCCGATATAAGACCTTTTAGGAGAGCTCCTTGGACAACTGCGGATATTATAGTTAAAGCTAAAATAGCAGTTAAGAAATATTCTGCGGGTCCAAATTTAAGAGCAAACTCAGCCAATATAGGAGCTGAAAAAACAAGGCATATCATTCCAATAGTTCCCCCCACCATTGCGGCAGTTGCACTTAATCCTAAAGCAACGCCACCTTTCCCTTTCTCACACATTGGATATCCATCAAGGATTGTTGCAGCATTTGAGGCATCACCAGGGGTATTAACCAGTATTGCTGTGATTGAACCTCCATAGTTACTGCATTTGTATAATGCACCCATAAAAATAAGAGCAGTTGTTGGATTCCATTTTAATATTAATGGGAGTGTAAGAGCCATTCCTGCAGAAGGTCCAAGTCCTGGTAAAACTCCAATTATAATACCTATGATTGTTCCTGATAAAAGGGCTAAAAGATTTTGCCAATGAATGACAATATTTGCAGCTTGAAGTAAATAGTCAAACATTAGTTGTTACACTCAAAATCCTTTTATTAGAGATATTCCAAATATTAATTGAAATGTAAAAAATATTATCAGAGTGATTAATAAACTAATGGTAATGTTTTTTAAAAAATTTCCTTTTTCTCCAAAAAGGAAAAGGAAGCCAATGAGTAAAAGGAATGTGGTTATAAGAAAACCACCAAGAAAACCTATTGCAGTTGAAATAAGTATAATTGCCCAAGCCTTGATGAATCTGTGTCTTCTTATTTTTTTAAAATCTTCATCAATTTTTGTTAGTTCTGTATCACCTACATCCAAAATCTCTTTTTCAATCTTTCCTTTTCGAGAAAAGTCAAATATTAAGGAAACTGCGATAATAATTGTTGTGGAGATACATACAAGTTGAGGAAATTTCTTAGATTTTTCTGGATATGAAGTGGCAACAAAATACAGGAAAATAAAAAGACAAAATAGTGTTATCTTAAAAATAACATCCGTCCTCTTTAGTATCTGTTTCATTTTTGTAAAAATTTTAGTGGCGTATTAATTTATATTTATAGGCCCCACCTTTTTTTAGCCTTCTCTAATGCCTCTTTCGGAATTTCGTTCTTTTCAGGAAATCCCACATTATTTGGTCTTGTTGCATCAATAATTATAACTGCATCTCCCAACCAAGGCCTAAAAGTTTGAATTTTCTTTATAACCTCTATATCCTTATCCCAGTGAGTCCGGGTAACGATGGCCCATAGGACTTCTTGTTCATCAAACACATTTACGTCCTCATCAACAACAACAGCCATTTTAAGATTTGGCATCTCTGTAAATGCAGTCATGGCAGCCTTTCTTGGTTCATTTTCGAACTCCTTTTTAAGCGATATATAGCAAGAGAAACGGCCACATCCAGAATTAGGCATATGAACTGCTTTCAGGCCTGGAATATTCTTTTTAATCATATTATAAATACTGCCTTCTTTTGGAATACCTCCAAGGATCCAATGTTCAGGATGTCCTGGAAATACTCCCTGCATGATGGCTCCTTCTCTCATCGTAATAGCCCTAACTTCTGCAATTGGCATGAGCATTTCAGGCTGATAGTAACCTGCTATCTCGCCAAAGGGATTCTGGGTTTCGCGAATGCCAGGAGGGATTTCAGCTTCAACAACAATTTCTGCATCGGCTGGAACCAGAAATTTATTACCCCACGTATGAGATGGTGTTAATCTAAGGGGCTCCTTTAAAAATGCTGATGCAGTCAGATAATCATTATTGCCAAGGGGCGTAAGGGAGCAAGATGATAGGTAAAAGGCAGGATGATGGCCTAAAATAATAATCATCGGAGTGCTTTTATTTACCTTTTCGTACTCTGTTAGGATTCCTTCTAAATGATGATGGGGATGAGCAGAAACACTAACTTTTTGTGAACTTTTAACCATATTTTTTGTAAATGTGATATCATAAAAGTCATTATCAAATCCTTTCATAATACATGTCATAGTAAGGTAAGGAGCAACATCTTTTTCATGATGCATTGGAATAGGGAGTTTCCAGAGATCTGCAGCTTCTTTATCCCATATTATCTGCTTGCAAGGGGCTTCTGATTCTTCTATAAATTCAATACTGCCCATGGAGTTTTCTCTTTTTGCAAATTCTTCCACAAGTTCCATATATTGATTCTCTAATGGAAGGTCAAGCGCTAAGGCACATAGTCCTCTTGTCGAAAAAACATTGATAAGAAAAGGAGAATAGTTTTTACCATCAAGCGTTAATGCTTTCTCAAATAGAACTATCTTTTCCTCACCTTTCTTTTCAAGGAGGTTTAAAAGGGCTGTAATTTCAAATTTTGTTGGATTTACCTTATCTTTGATTCTTAAAAGTAGTTCAGGATTTTCTTCCTCTATCTTTTTTAAGAAGGTTCTTAAATCTTTTGGCATTGTTTTTATCTCCTATAGGAAAATTAATTATACTTTTTACCCGATGATACCATCTTTAACAAGTTTTTCATATTCCTCATTTGAATAACCCAAGAACTTTTTAAATACTAATTCATTATGCTCTCCAAGACATGGAGCAGCTCGATCGATCTTAAAATTTGTTTTAGAAAGAATAAAAGGAGGTGCCTCTCCGTGAATCTTTCCAACCTCTGGATGATTTAGTTCTGGCCAGAATCCACGATAGTTTAATTGAGGATCTAAAAATATATCTTCCATATTTTGCACAATACCTGCCATGATACCATTTTTTTGAAGGATTTTAAAAATCTCTTCTGCAGTTAATTTGGATGTCCAGTTCTCTATTTCTTGGTCCAATTTTTCCTCATTTTGTTTTCTTAAAAGGATTGTTTTAAATCTCGGATCCGAAAGAAGATCCTCCCTATTCATCAACTTACAGAGTTTTTCCCATTCTTCATCAGAAAATATACTTATAACACACCAACGATCCTCGCCTTTACAGCGATAGGCATTGTGCGGAGCAGCAAAGGCGTGGCGATTTCCATTACGTTCAAGTATCCTTTTATTAACATTATATTCAAGAAGGGCAGGGATCATAAATTGTATTCCAACTTCATATTGGGCCAAATCTATGTATTGGCCCTCTCCAGTTTGACGGCGATGTTCAAGTGCAGCAACTACTGAAATAACTCCATAGCCAACCCCAACATGATCAACATATGGTCCATAAAGAATCGAAGGCAGCTTATCCTTATACCCAGTAATATAAGTAAAACCGCAAAGGGATGAAAGATGGGAACCAAAACCAGGATGGAGTGCGTGTGGGCCTGTCTGTCCTTGATTGCAAGTACTTAACATGATTATATCGGGTTTTATTTTCTTTATTTCTTCATAATCTAATCCCAACTTTTTCATTGTTCCAGGTGTAAAATTTTCAATTACGATATCAGCCCATTTAATTAATTTATGGGCTACCTCCAAAGCCCCTTTAGCTTTTAGGTTTAACGTGATTCCATATTTATTATTATTACAGATGGTAAATGAACCTGATCGGTTAAGACCTGGTTTATTGTCTTTATAAGGAGGATAGTTTAGTCTAAATCCATCTGGTCTTTCATAAGATTCTACATGGATTACTTCAGCTCCATGGTCTGCTAAGTGCTTCCCTATGAGTGGACCTGCAGCAATTGCAGCAAATTCAACCACGTGAATATTTTCAAATACCTGCCGTTTTTTATTATTTCTTTCTTCCATATCTAATAACCTTATTAAATTAGATTACATTTGCTTCTTTTAAAAGGATAAGATCTTTTTTATTCAATCCAATTTCACGATATACTTCTTCATTATGCTCACCAATTAAAGGTGCTCTGCGCCAAATATTACATGGGATAGTAGAAAATTTTGCAAAGAAAGAAGGATAGGTAATATGAGCATTGAGATCTTCATGATATACATCCTTCCACAAGCCTCTTTCACGGAGTTGTTCATCTTCCATAATCTCTTTTGCTGTAGCTACAGGATAGCCAAGCATATCACTTTCGATAACCTTTTTAAAAAATTCATCTTTTGTAATAGTTTCAAAAAACTTCCTATTAGCCTCTTCTATTTCATCAATCTCTTCTTGGGTAACCGTGGTAATATCAAATTTATCCCAATTCTTATTCTTCAACTCTTCAGGAGCCATTCCAAGGCTTGCCATCCATTCAGTTAGCTTTTTATTAGTTCTTATTCCAGCTGGACCACCATATATAATATATGTGATAAACCCGTCCTTACAGGGATAAACAGCACGCATCAAAGCTCCAGTTACACTTCTTCCAGATATAAAACTACCAGCCCTTTTAGGGATTTCTTTATTATAGTCATAATAAGCTGGAGCTATAGATGAAGCCCAGACAATGGCTGCCTGACCTGATACATCTACATGTTGACCTTCTCCTGTCAAACCTCGATAATAATAAGCCATCAATGTTCCCTCTGCAGCATGCATTCCTATCCACATAAAGGACTGGGGAAGAGTGGGACGAACAGGAGGCCTATCAGGATCACCGAGAAGGGACATAAATCCACTCATAGCCAGAAGAACTAAATCAGAGCCCCTGTAATCTTTATAAGGTCCATTTTGGCCAAATGGGGTTATGGAGGTCATGATGAGCTTTGGGTTTATTTTACATAGAACATCATAATCAATTCCAAGTGATTTTAAATAACCTGGTTTAAAGGTTTCGATTATAATATCGGTTTTTTCGATCAACTTTTTTAAAATTTCCCTTCCGGTTTCTGTTTCTATATTTAATGTTATACCTCTTTTATTATGATTATAGGAGAACCAATAGAGGCTTTTTTCTGGATCTGGAATATCTTTGTAAAAAGGACCAATGTTCCTCGAAGGATCTCCTCCTGGTCTTTCAACCTTAATAACATCTGCTCCCAAATCTCCCAGGATCTTACCACAAAGGAATCCTGTTTCATCAGTGAAATCAAGTACGCGACAGTCCTCAAGTAATTTTTTTTGTTTCTTTTCCATAATTAAATCCCTGATTCAGAAAACCATCTTGCATATGGCTCTTGATATGATTTTGCCTTTTCGATCTGCTCATCTGTGAAAAAGTTTTTAAGATTCACAATATCAATGGGATAGCTTGCCCTTTGAAAAGCATCTCTATACTCATAGGGAACTGTAGCATCAATTCCAATAGCCCCTGAAAATCTTATATTGGATTGTATCCATTCTTTCTCTCCTGCAGAACTTCTTTCAGCAGGCTGAAATGTTTGACCCATACCACCAGGTGCAACAATCATAATATCATCTTTTGCATCTACTCGTGTGACCAATGCCCACATAAGATCATCTGTGGAATAGATATTTATATCTGTGTCCACAACCATTGCAAACCGAGCCCCAAGTGAACAAGAAAGGGCTGCAGCTAAAATATTTTTTGGAAATCCATCATCCCTTGCCCTTCTCTTCTTGACTTGAAAGATAACACCACCCCAATCAGGGATACACATGGGAATATGTGTATCAACACAGAACCCTGGGCTAATCCTTTCAGCCAGTTCAAAAAAACATGCCTCACGACATATAACATCTATATTATGATCATCGTAACCATGGACAATCAAAGGATCATAAATGGGCCTATCTTTTCTGTGAGTAATTGCTGTTACTGTAAATTGATAGGTTCTGTATGCCTTTCCCATATAACCTGACCATTCAGGGTGAAATGGATAGACTCCTTGCTTTTGGTCTCTTTCAGCAAGAGGGCTTTCCCATACCTTTTTAGTTGTATCAAGGTATCCTTCCAGAACATATTCAGCCTCTGCAATAGCATAGGCATCGATGGTCTTACATTTTACTACCTCTATGGGATATCCTTGAATAGCTCCAGCAATACCTAACTCATCACATCCCCGTGGAAGAATTATATACATAAATCCTGCTCCTGCCATAATTGTAGCAGCAGGAGGAATACCAATATTTATACTCAATGGAATGGGTTCCTTCTTATAGTATTTTGTAGCTATTTGATCCGTATGTGAGCCAGGAGAGATCTGAAAGGTTGAATGATCCTTCCATCCAAGGTCTTCTCGAAAATTCATTCTGTTATAACTTATATGCCATCCACCCCAAAAATATTTAGGGGAGGCAAGTGTTCTTCCTGCACCAAGAGTTCTTCCTGGATCAGTTGGGGTGTGTTGAATCATAGGAATAATAGGCCAAACGTCTATATCCTTGTCAATTACTACTTCCTGACATGGAGCCTTTTCAACAATCTTGGGTGGAATAGGGCGTAGGATACTTTCATGAATCTTAAATTTTAGGGATTTTCTATCACTACAACCAAACATCTTAGCCATTATCTTATCCGAAGCCATTACATTGGTTACAATTCGAGCATTCTGGTATCCCTTAACTTTATTGAATAGAATTGGTGGACCACCATCAAGTTTTTTCTGAATGGCTGCAACCTCAAGCCTTGGATCTACCTCTTTATCCGTTTCAATTACAAGTCCTTCTTTTTTTAACCATTCTATTGTTGATCTTAGACTTCTGATCTCTCCTCTTTCCATTTTAATCCTCCTTTATGGTTTTATTAAATCTTTAGTCTTTTCTTTACATCCATCAGATGTTCATGCATAAGGGCTTTGGCCTTTTCGGAATCTTTTCTCTTGATACACTCTGTTATTTCTTTATGGAATTTGAAAATATTACGATGATCGTTTAAGCTGAATTGAAATCTCTTCAGTTCTTCCATTAGGATTAACGCAATAGCATCGATGACCATTATAAGGAGAGAATTTTTTGAAGCTTTAGCTACTGCTTGATGAAAGTCGATATTAGAAATCACAGGAGCCTTTCTACCTTGAATAGCCTTCTCTCTTATAGAATTAATCTCTTCAATCTGTTTAATGTCCCACTGATCCCTTCTTTCAGATGCCAAAAAGGCAATATTGGGTTCGATAGAAATTCGGAATTCCCAGATCTCCCCAATATTAATGTTACCAAGTCGTAGCATATTGAAAAGCGAATCACTAACAGGTTTTATTCCCATTTGGTTTACAAAGGCTCCACCACCTATTCCAGGTCTTATAGTAATTAATCCCATTTCCTGGAGAGACCTTAATGCTTCTCTAAGAGGGACACGACTTACGTTGAAAAGACTAATTAATTCTTTTTCAGAAGGTAGTTTATCTCCTGGTCGATATATACCTGTAAAAATAGCATTCTTAATCTGGGCAACTATATTGTCTGATATTCTTCCATGGCGGATTTTATCAAAGACCAATTCTTCCACTCCTAAAAATTATCTGTATAATGCTTATATGTATAACATTTTCTTAAACTAAAAAATTTTTGTCAAGGAAAAAATTAGATGGATCTGAAAAAATATATAATATTCAATTTCTATAGGAAATGATTTGAAAAAATTCAAGACTAATATTGATAAATTAGTGAAGCCCACTCAAATATTTTTAGCATTAAGAAATGTCTTTGTTCTTTCAAATTCTTTCCATTGTCCAAAAGGAATAGTCGCATCAATTCCCATTTTGGATTGATGGATTCCAAAGGGATCCCTATAAAATCCAGGGGAATCTTTTATCAAGATTGTCCCTTTTTCTGGAGAGTTTCTCGTCGCGATTGCCCACCATACATCTTTTGAATCCAATATATCTACATCGTGATCAACAACCACGCAATATTTTAGCCATGGAAAAGTTTCAAAAGCAGTGTGAATTACTTCCTTTACCTCATCATTATGATGTTTTTTAATGGATATAAAACAATTAAAAAGCATGGTATGAAGACTTACAGAATATACGTGTATTCCTTTTTCTATCAATGAAGAATAAATTAAAGCTTCTCGAGGTAGCGAAAGGAGATGTTTATCTTCCAAAGAGCCTGCTTTAATAGCCTGGAAAATAAAATTTTTACGGTATGTCATTGCCTTTAGCTGAAAGACATGACTCATAGTTGCAGGTACGTAATAACCCATAAAATCTCCGAATGGTCCTTCCTTCTTTCGCTTGTTCGGTAAGATTTCTCCCTCCAATACTAATTCAACATATGCCGGCACTTCGATGGATAAGGTTTTACATGGAACAAGCTCAAGGGGTACTTGTCTCAATGCACCTGAAATTTCGAATTCATCTACTCCAAATGGTGGTTTTGATGCAGCTGCAATGAGTTCAAAAGGATGATTACCAATGGCTATGGCAACCTCGAGCGGTTTTCCCATAGCCTCGGCTTTTTTCTGAATGATCCCGAGATGCTGAGGAATGTTTATCAAAAGTTGTTTTGGTCCAACTACCTGAATCCTATTAATAGAGACATTACGAATACCTGTTTCAGGATCCTTAGCAATAGCTATTCCTGCAGTGATGTAAGGCCCAGCATCCTTTTCGCAATGAATGAGTGCTGGTAGACTTCGGACATCCAGTTTTGAGCCTGTTTCAATCACCTCTTGACAAGGACCATAAGATGTTATTTGGGGAGCTAAAGGATTTTTTATTCTTTTAATATACTCATCGAGGAGATCTTCTTTATCACATCCAAAGGCAATGGAAAGAAATTCTCTTCCTCCAAGAATGTTGGAAATTAATGAACCTTTACGGTCTATTATATTTTTAAATAGAACAGCCTTTTTTTCTTTTTCAAAGATTAACAGTATTGATGGGATTGAATCGATATCCATTGGTGTATTGACTATACGAATTCTCCTGTTTTTGGAAAGAAGTTTAACGAAGTATCTAAGATCTATTAGATCTCTTTTCATAGTTTTTCTCCTTCAATGGTTTCATCAAGAGTTGGATGTTTTTTTCTGCATAAAGATTAAAGTACCAAAAATAAGAATACCAATGAAGTCATAAATGTAAGTTGGCCAAATTAAAAATAATGCTGAAATACCCAAAAGGAGCCTTTCATAGATAGTTGTTTTCCTAAAAAGGTATCCTTCAAGAAAACATGCAAATGCAATATGTCCCAATGTTGTTGATATGAGTGACAATGCTACATCTAACAAAGGTCCATTTAATAATATGGGCCGATAATAAAATAGAAAAGGTAGAATATAAAGGCCTTTTGAGAATTTCCATGCTGTGAGCATTGTTTTCATAGGCTCTGAACGTGCAATACCCGAAGCAGCAATGGCAGCAAGTCCGATAGGAGGTGTGACTTCAGAATCTATACTGAACCAGATCATAATCATGTGGGCTACCATTAAGGGAACCCCTAATTGGAGTAAGGCAGGACCTGCCATGATAGCTAAAATCACATAGGCAGGACCACTCGGTAGGCCCATTCCAAGGATCAAGGATATGAGGCCTACAAGAAGTATAGCGAGGAATATCTTTCCACCACTAATCATAGTTAAAAGAAATGAGAACTTTAAGCCCAATCCTGTCAAACCTACAATAGCCAGGACAATACCGATACAGGGAACAATGCTTCCTATGTTTAAGGTATAACGGCCACCCAGAACCATAGCTTCAATAATTTTTCTAAAGGACATTCGAGTTTTTCGATCAAATTGACTTGTTAAAACAATGCAAACAATTCCCAAAAATCCTGCCATATTTGGTGTAGAGCCAGAAAGAAGCACAATGATAAGGACTGCAAGAGGTGTGAGAAAATGCCAACCCTCTTTAAGAAGCTGTTTAGTCTGAGGGAGATTTTCATCTACATTTATTTTAAGCCCCATCTTTTTTGTTTCAATATGAATAAAAACAAAAAGGGTAATATAATAAATCATTATAGGCAAGAAAGCAGCAATGGCAATCTTAATATAAGGAATGCCTGTAAATTCTGACATGATGAAGGCAACAGCTCCCATAATAGGAGGCATCAATTGTCCTCCATTAGAGGCTGAAGCTTCAACTGCCGCAGCCACATGGGGTTTATACCCAATCTTTTTCATCATAGGAATAGTAAAGACACCTGTTGTCATGACATTTGCGATCGCACTTCCAGAGATAGAGCCAATTAAAGCACTGCTAATGATTGCTGCCTTTGCTGGTCCTCCTACTGTCTTTCTTGTAAGAGAGAAGGCAAGATCAATAAAGAATTTCCCAGCTCCCGATTTTTCAAGAAATGCTCCGAAGATGATAAACATCACGACATATTTCACCATAAAAGCTGTTGCAATTCCATAATAGCCTTCCATAGCACAATAAACCTGGCTAACAATCACTTCTATTCCAAATCCCCTATGTTTGAGAATCCATGGAAAATAAGAACCAAAAACAGAATAGAGGAGAAAAAATAGAGCCAAGCCTGGAAGTGTATTTCCAAGACCTCGTCTTCCCATTTCGAGTCCAAGAAGGATCATTATGACCCCAAAAAAAACATCCAATTGATTAAGGGCGCTCAATCTTAAAATGAGATCTTGATAAAATATCATGATATAAATCGATCCAGCTATTCCCAGGATGGTTAAAACCCAATCGATTATGGATGGCCTTGAAATTGGTGATTTTTTATTAAATGGAAACACCAAAAAGATAAGGGTCATGGTAATCATGAGATAAGAGGCCCTTTGAATCATTGCATCTGAGATTCCAAATATAGTCCAGTAAAACATAAGAAAGGGAATTAAAAATTGGCCAAAAATTACAATATAGGAAGGCCATCCCTTTAGCTGTCTTTCTTTTTTTTCTAAGATAGAAGTGTATTTATCATCTATTGATTCCATTAAGATGGCACCGATAATTAAAAAATTAAAGGAGAGGTATCATGATTTTTTACCTCTCCTCTGGTTAAATTGGATGAGGTAATAAGCTTAAAGCAACCCGGTTTCTTTATAAAATTTTATTGCACCTGGATGTAAAGGAATTGGCATATTTTTGGCGGCATCTTCACGAGTTATGCTTTGTGCAGCAGCATGAACCTTTCTTAAATAAGCCAAACCTTCGGGACTATAGATTGCCTTGACTATTTCATAGACAATATCCTCGGGTAAATCTTTACGGCATGCCCAAATAGCTAACATGCCTACAGTTGGGACATCTTTATCCACACCCTTATATGTACCAGCAGGGATAGTAAGGGGAACAAACATGGGATTTTCTTTCAAAAACTTTTCCCTTAAACCAGGTGCAAACTCAATGATTGTAATAGGATGTGTGGTTGAAAGATCTGTAAGGGCAGCTGTTGGGATTGCAGCAATCTCCATTACTGCATCAATTCTACCATCTCGAAGGGCGTCCACGGATTCCATTGGAGGAAGATGAAATAGTTTGACATCCTTTTCAGGATCAATACCATGAGCCTTAAGATACATAGACATAAATTTATGCATACTTCCACCTGCAGCCCCAACACTGATTTTTTTCCCTTTTAGGTCTGAAAATGTTTTAATTCCACTCTTTTTAAGAGCATATGGTTCTGACCAGTTTTTAAAAAGAACTCCCAATCCTAACATATTTGTAAATCTCTTTTTAAATTGTCCTTCACCTCTATAGGCCTGGTAGGCATCCCAGTGAGAGGAAAGCCCAATATCTGCTACTCCTGTATCAAGTCTATTTAAATTTTCATTGACACCTCCAGATGCCTGGGCAGTGACTGATACGGTTTTAACTACGTTATTAATATAAGCTGCCATTCCTCCTCCAATTGCATAAAATCCTCCACCCATTGCACCAGTTGTAAAAATAAGTTGTTTGGGTTGAGCAAATAAATAACTTGCTAAAAATACCGTGATTAAAAGAGTGAATACAAATATTTTGTTTTTTCTCATTGTCTTTTCCCCCTTGTATAATATATTTAAATTTAAGTTTACAAATTTTCTAAACCAAATCAATAATGTCTGAAATATTAATCTCTAACATCTTCACAGAAGCAAGTATCCTTTCTGCGTTTCGGTCAATTGCTTGGATTCCTCCAGAAAGGCTTTTTAATTCCTCTGCAGCCTTTTTAATTTTCCTTATCCTTGTATCTAATTTTTTAATTTCTCTACGATTCAATGGCGACCTCCTTTTTATGGTTTTCCTCTTAAGTCTTTAAATCTTTTTGCCTTGACTTCATACCTGGGAAGTGAATTATATGGATGGACTTCAATATTATAGCCAAGGTTTGTTTTTAATCTTAGTTGGTCTCTTAATTGGGTAAGAATTGATTCCCGATTCCCTTCAGCTTCAGGGAGAATTTCAATCTTAAGGGTGATATCATCGAGATCACCTTTCTTGGTAACAATAACTTCGAATTCATTTCCTAATCCTTTAATTCCATGAACAACTTCTTCAATTGCAGAAGGGGATAATAAGACTCCTTTCACTTTGGTAATATCATCTGCCCTTCCAATTACACCTCCTTTCAAAAGCCTGAAGGTCCTTCCACATGGGCATGGTTCTTCTGCCCATTGAGCAAGATCCTTCGAATCAAATCGAATACAAGGTTGAGCAATCCTATCAAGTGCAGTAATTACAATCTTTCCGGTTCGACCAGGCTCTTCAATGATTTCCCCTGTTTCAACATCTTCCAATTGGGTAAGAAAAAGGGCCTCGTTGATATGAATCCCTCCAGGCTGAGCTGTGCATTCGAATCCCCATGCCCCAATCTCAGTAGCACCTACATGGTCATAGACTTTTGCTCCCCATGCTTCCTCCATCCTCTTTTTAGTTGATGGAATGCTTGCACCTGGTTCTCCAGCGCATGTAATCTTTCTAATTGTCAGATCTTTCGAAGGGTCGATACCCAATTTTTTCTTTGCAGTATCCGCCATTCCAAGGACATAAGTAGGAGTTGCCATCATTGCAGTGGCACGGAGTTCTTGGATTTTCAAAATTCGAGCCTCTGTATCAAGAACTCCACCTGGAATCACCTCACAGCCTATTTTCTCAGCGGCATAATGCCCTGCCCAGAAGGCAACGAAGATGTTATAACCAAAAGGTATAAAAACCCGATCTGTTTTTCTATATCCCTGTGCATAGAGAAGATAAGCCCATGCCTCAGACCACCATTCCCAATCCTGCCATGTGTCGGGCTGATAGACAGGAGTCCCAGTTGTTCCACTGGTTTGACGAAACTCCGTGACTTCTTCGAGGGGAACACAAAGGGCATCGCCATAGGGGAAAGGATCTTTTCTCTGGATATCTCTCATCATTGATTTTTCCACTTTCGGAACCTTCGTCACATCTTCATAAACTTTAATATCTTCGGGTTTAAGGCCTGCCTCGTCATAGAGCCTTCGGTGAAACCTTGATCGTTCATATGCCCACTTAAGAATCCTCTTAAATTTTTTAAGCTGTAATGCTTTTAGCTTTTCAAGAGGAAGTGTTTCAACAAGTGGATTCCAATAAATTTGTTTCGCATCATTTAAATTCTTCATTTTTACCTCTCCTGTAATATGATGGTTTTGTTTCGAAAACCTCAATAGGTGAAATTCTTTTAAGTACTTCATCTGATATCTTTAGGGAGATATTTTCAATTTGCTTTATTTCTTTTAAGGTTAAGTTATCCCAATGCAATCCAGCAGTGACAACTACATTTCTTCTTAATTTTGAAGCCAATTTTTCAGAAATTCTTTTTACTATGATATCTTCTTTATGACCAAGAAGAGTAAGATTTGAGGAGGTAGCACTCCATTTTTTTGGGTCTCTTAGACTTGGCCTTGGTTGAGCTAAAGCAATAGAACCTATATGTGATCTTGTTCCCCCCCAGATTGATAGAAGAATGTCATCACCTATTATTTGAAGAAGACCTTGAATCTTAAAGCGTCCCTTTTTAATTTCTACATTAAATCTTCTCATAAGATTTTGTGATGATTTTAAGCGTATGATTATATTTTGTCAACACTGAGGTTTTTTAATCACTAAGACCTTCGAGGAAACTACGGAGATTCTTTCCAAGAACTGAATGATTATATCCCCCTTCAAGGACTCCAAATCTTCTACCATTGCATTTCTCAAAAGAAGCTTCTTTAACCAAATTTCCGATAGCTTTGTAATCTTCAGTTTTAAGAAGTCCTCCCCAATCCTCCTCATGACGATCAAATCCTGCTGAAACTCCTATTATCTCATATTTTTCTTCAGACCAAAGGCTATTTTTAACCTCTTCAAGAAATTCCTCTCGGGACGATCCTTCAGGATGATGGTATAGAATATTTTTGTAGCCAATGAAGGCATTTGCTGTTCCATCCCCAAAATGGAGGTCAAAATCAAGAATAAGGGCACTTTTAATCTTTTCTTCAACCAATAGCTTTTTAATTGCAATAGCTATATTATTAAAGTAACAAAAGCCCCAACAGGAATGGGGACTTGCATGGTGACCTGGAGGACGAATTAACCCAAACGAAGGTTGCCCTTTATAAGAAAGTTCTCCACAAAGGATCGCCCCACCTGCTGCAAGATTTGCTATTTCATAAATTAAAGAGTTCCTTTTGACCGATTGGATATGGTTCTTTCCATGAACCAATTCCAAATCTTTTTCTGATGCTGGGTCAGGCTTGATGAACTCAAATTTATTTTCCAACTCTCTTGTAATAGATTCCATTCTTCCTTTTGAAGCTGCAGGATCAGAGGTATACACCTCATAAAATCTTGGATGAAATATCACTTTCATATCTCAATTCCCTTTTCTTCCTGCTTCTTCTCAGTTTGAATAAGATTTAATTTTCAAAATTTTCATTTTAAGATTTCAAATCCATACTAAAAATTGTTTCTATATTATCATAAATATTAATAGAAAGACAATATTTCAATGAATTATTTCATAGTATATCTGAAATATGAAATATTCAAGATGTTTAACCTGCTAATCCCCACATCTTTTTAAATTTTTGCCTAACAGGCTTCCACCGTTTCAGCGGGAGACCTTATGATGAAGTGCAGGTCGGTGTCTTTGGTGAAAGAAGGTGAAATCTATATGATTACACTTCGTGCTTTTCGAAAAGAGAAAAACCCTATACAACGCGAAAGGAACAAAGAAATATTACGACATGTCATGTCACCTGATCTTTTGTTCGGAAAGCATTTATACCTACTTGCTGAAAAAGATCCATTGTACTTGAAGCATAAATGGCCGAATTAAGATAATTACAGAAGCTATCATTTATGGGTTTTTAAATTGATTCAAGAACGATCCTATGGTCAATAAGGTTCATTTCCTTGATTCTGGCTTTTACTCTTTTTTGTTCCCCGAAGATATTCTGGAGATAAAGTTCATCTTTCTCGGGCCGAAGAATAGAAATATCCTCAAGAAGTAGCTCTTCTTTTCCTTCTTTTATTAAATATGCATTTGCCTCACACATTTTATCCTCCTTTATAAAACAGTTTTAATTCAAATAAGTTCCTGGATTCTCTTGATTAATTGATCAACTAAATGGGGTAGGGGTTCCTTTGGTGCCCCAATAATTTCAGTTTCTGGAATTTTTAGGGGTAGTAGCAATTTTATTCCATTTGATGAGGCAATAGCTTCTGCCATCTTAGGTGTTAATTCTCCCATCATAGAATTGGCCATAACTATGGATATAGCTCCTAAAATAATATCTGCCTTATTTATTGTTTGGACAATTGCATTTTCTCCCGAAGCCCCTTTGTTCGCTCCTGCCTTTAGTAGGGCGCCAGTAGCCATTGCATTTGTTCCCAGTCCAATAACCTCAATTTCTTCTCCAAATGTTTCTCGAAGGCGTTTAATAATAACACTCCCAATACCACCTCCCTGACCATCAACTACAGCAATCGTTTTTTTTGTTTTATCCATATTCCTATTAATAACAAAAAAGCCACTTCTTCTTCCTTTCAGGAAGCTTTACCTTCGTGGCTTATTTCAAATATAAATTATAAAATACTTTTTTGTCAATGATATCCCAGAGATCAGGATGGAAATGACTTTTTTGAAAAATTAGGCTATATAATTCTTAAATTTTATTTTTTAAATAGGAGGGAAATATGAGAAAGATAGATTTTGAATCACATTTTGCAACTGAGGAATGGGTGGAAGCAATGTTCAAAAATGAAAGATATCCAAGATACATGAGGGATGAGGAAACAAATACCTGTAAAATTCAATGGTCCAATAATGATGTAGAACCTATAGGAGATGTCCTTCTTAAAAAACTATTAGATCTTGGCGAAGGAAGGATAAAAACTATGGATGAAAATGGAATTGATATGGAAGTTCTTTCTCTAACAATACCTGGTGTTGATTTAATGGACCCTCAGGTTGGTAAGGCTATAGCTAAAAAGGTGAATAATACAATTTCAGAGGTCATTAAAAAATATCCAGATAGGTTTGTTGGTTTTGCTACTCTTGCTCCTCAAAATCCAGAAGAGGCTTCAGAAGAGCTCGAAAGGGCTGTAAAAGAGTTAAAACTTAAAGGCTGGAAGACGCACTCAAATTATGGTGAAGATTATTTGGATAATAAAAGATACTATCCAATCTTAGAAAAAGCAGAAAAGCTTGGAGTACCCATTTATCTTCATCCTTCTTATCCCTCTATACCTCAGCTTAAAACACCTTATGGATGGGCCCTTTCCGGAGCACCTTTCGGGTTTGGTGTTGAAACAGCTATTTGTATGATGCGACTTATCCTCAGTGGGATTTTTGATAGGTTTCCAAAACTTATTATTATACTGGGACATCTTGGTGAGGCCTTACCATTTTTATTTGCCCGTATGGATTATCCATACGTCATACCATGGTTTGACCCCAATGCAAGGCCAAGACTTAGCAAAAAACCAAGCGATTACTTTAAAAGTAATGTCTATGTTACCACCAGTGGAAATTATTTTAAACCTGCCTTTATGTGTACCTATGAAGCGATGGGTGTGGATAGAATTTTACTCGGAACAGATTATCCATATGAGGATCCGAAGATATGCCTGAAATTTATAGAGGGGTTGGGATTAAAAGAGGAAGACAAGGAGAAGATTTATTACAAAAATGCAACTCAACTTGGAATTGGAGTTTAATAACAATTTAAGGGTAAAAAAATTTTTTGATTGAATTGGCAATTCCCTTTGCCATCTTTTCCTGGAAGTCGTTTCGATTAAGAAGTTGTTCGTCTTCTTTGTTTGTGATAAATGCCATTTCTATAAGTACAGATGGGATATCAGGAGCCCTTAACACTATGAAATTGGCCTGGCGATAGGTGGGGTATTTTAAAGAATTTATAGTTTTAATTTCATCAAGGGCCAGTTCAGCAAAACGAAAGCTCTCTTTCATAGAGTTATTTTGCATTAAATCGAGAAGAATTTGATTTAAATTAGGATCTTTGCTTAAGGAAGCAGGCCTTAGTATAGCTCCTCCTAAAATATTAGACATATTTTCTTTATCAGCAAGAACTTTTGCAGCTACATCAGTTGCACCTGTAAGAGAAAGACAATAAACAGATGATCCTCTTGCCTTTGGATTAAAGCTACCATCTGTATGTAAGCTTACAAAAAGATCTGCCTTATACTCCCTTGCAATCTTTACTCGGCCTTCCAATGGAATAAAATAGTCCCCCTTCCGAGTAAGAAACGCCTTAATATCAGTGTGCGAATTTAGGACTTGAACGATCCTTTCTCCTATCTTTAATACAATATCTTTCTCCATCGTTTTACGGGGACCTATAGCACCAGGGTCTTCACCTCCATGACCTGGATCAATTACTACTATCTTTGTTCCTTTAGGTTGAATCTCTTTCTGTCTTTCTCGCTCTTGAATCTCTTTTTGTTCTTGTTGGATATCAATAAAATCAATTACTAATCGATGAGGTTTTTCAAGATAAGGTTTTAATAAGAAAATATTTGTTTGAAGTGATTTTTTCAAATCTATAATCAAATTTATCTCTTTTTCCTTTTTTAATTCAATAAATTTAATTTTTGAAATAAATAAATCATTCACAACAAGATCTTTTTTATTTGTAGATAATGAAACACCTTTTATTCGGAGATGGAATTGGAGTTTATCTTCTTGTGAGAAAATCTCATATTGAATTGGTTTTGTAACATCTAAGACAATCCTTGTATGGTCAGGTGCAGACCAAAATCTTATATCTGTAATTGTTGTGGAAGAAGCGAAAAGGAAGGGGGGGAATACAAAAAAAATTATAATATATATGATAGCAACATTTTTAAAAATAAGACTCCGCATATTAATTTACCGATAGCATAACCACTCAAAGATGTCAAATTTTTGGAGATTTTTCCTAAAAATTACTTGTTTTTTAAATATATTTAATGTTATAAATAAAGTAAAATTTTTCTGAAAGGAGGAGGTTTATGAGCAAGAAGGTTATTGATCTTTTAAATGAAGCGAGATCAAGGGAGCTTACTGCAATCTCTCAGTATATGGCACAGCATTATGAACTTGAAGATCAAGATTTTGGGAAATTAGCATCTAAATTTAAGGAGATTGCAATAACTGAGATGAAACATGCTGAAAAACTTGCAGAAAGAATTCTATTCCTTAATGGCGAGCCAACTTCGAAACCTGATGCAGTTGCGAAAAAAGGTCAAAGCATTGAAGAAATGTTAAAGACAAATATGGCATTAGAGGATCAAGCTATAAAGATGTATAACGAAGCCTCAACAATTTGTGCTTCAGAGAAAGACCAGATTTCAAAAGAGTTATTCGAAGAACTTCTAAAAGATGAGGAGGAACATTTTAATTATTTTGAGAATGTAAAAGATCATGTTGAGAAACTTGGGGCTTCTTATTTGGCAACACTAACAGGCTAAATATTTTTCGACTTCCCCTTGCTCCTAAAAATAGGGAGCAAGGGGTTAAATTATTTTTCTGAAGGAAACTTTTTTTCCAAAAAGAATAAAATTGATATCATTATAACCCAGATAAGAACTATAATGATCCAATGATTCACGCCAATCACTTTTGGAATAGTAATTTTTCCATAATCACCCCATTTTAGTAAAGTATCTTTAATCCATGTATAAACTTCAGCAAAAATTCCTGCTCCAACAAGCATCCCTAATATTCCACCCCAGAAAGCATCCCATCTACCTTCACCTGTTGCACCTACGGCTGTCCCAGGACAGTAGCCTAACATTCCCCATCCTAATCCAAAGATCAATCCACCAAGGATATTAGCTCCGAGGACGGTTGTTTTAATACTTAGTTTTCCCCATCCCATATCAACAAAAAAATAAATTCCAACCATTCCTACAAGAATAGCTGAAACCATGATTTTTAATATAGTAAAATCTTTTAATCTTAGCATACCAATTTGTCTATCATACCTCAATGCCTGTCCTTTCTGGAGAAAGAACCCAAAAAAGATTCCTGTAATTAGGCCTAAAAGTAATGTCCCCATTCTACTCACCTCCTTTCCCATAGAGGAGGCGAACCATAATCATTCCTCCTATAAAGAAGCATATTAAAGAAATCCAACCACTAACAGCTAATTGCAGCGAACCGCTGATTCCATGACCACTTGGTCAACCATCAGCCATCCTGGCGCCAAACATTAAAATAATGCCTCCAATAAAGGCTACAAACCATCTTTTAAAACGATCTGGGCCAAATTTTTTCTCCCACATAGGTGGAACGAATCTGCTTTTAAATTCTTTAGAGAGTCTTGCTGCTATAAATGCACCTATTAGAATTCCTATGACTTCCATCCATTGCCAGTCAATAATAGGTTTCTCTTTAATAAAATAAGGTAGCTTTTCTACATGCTCGGCTACAAATATACTCTCTATCATCCCGATTGCTCGGACAAACGTAGTTGATACACCAAGATACTTACCTGCTGTTAAAACAGAAAACCAGCTCACAAATCCAAGCATTGCTCCAGCCGCATAGGGTGACCATTTAGGTTTTTTTAAAATTTTCATTAATTTTACCCCCTTCCATCTATTTATTCAGTGAAATATTAAAAGGTTAAATCTTCTATTGAGACATATATTGGTTCTTTTTCTCCATGATCTTCATGCCATACATAATATATCTTATTTCCAACAATCTGGAACTGAGGATCATATTTTCCATAGGAGGATCTTGTCCGTTTTTCAGAAATCCAACCAGATCCATCTTTATTTACCGAAGCCGTCCATATTTGACGATATTTACCATCAGACTCTTCCCAAATGTAATATATTTTATTTCGAAATACCTGAAGCTGTGGGGTATATTTATCAAATGGACTAAATGTTCTTTGAATAGCCGCCCAATCAGACCCATCGATATTCATCTCAGCTGTCCAAACCTGATACTTGGCTTTTCGTGAATCTGGTCCATCTGCCTGATGCCAAGTAAAATAGATTTTCTTCCCATCAACTTTAATTTTTGGATTATGTTTGTCTTGAGGGCTCATTGTGCGTTTTACTGCTTCCCATCCTGTTCCATCTCGTTTCATCATGGCAGTCCAAATTTGAAAATGCGAGCCGTCAAATTCTCTCCAAACAAGATAGATTTTTTCTCCAACAACCTGAAATTGCGGTTCAAATTTATTAGAAGAACTTATTGTTCTTTTTGTTTCTTTCCAGGCTGTTCCATCTAAATTCATTTCAGCTGTCCAAATCTGTCTATATTTTCCATCGAATTCGCTCCATGTATAGTAGATCTTGTTATTAATAACCTGTAATTGTGGGAAAACTTTATCATAAGGAGAATATGTTCTCTGTAATTCTTTCCAACCTGTCCCATCAATGTTCATTTCCATAGTCCAGATTTGCCGATTTTTTGATTCATCAGGTTGTTGACAAACATAATAAATTTTATTTCCAACTACTTGAAATTGGGGAAAAGTCTTATCATATTTACCTTTAGTTCTCTTTTCTGACTTCCAACCAGTTCCCTCTAAGCTCATCTCGCCAGTAAAAATCTGTCGAGAAGGACCATCGTAATCATGCCAAACAAAATAAATCTTATTCCCCGAAACTTGTAATCGAGGTTGGTAACCCGTTGAGGAGGTTTGAATAGGAATAAGATCTGAACTTATTGAAATTCGAGGATAAAAAAATACTATAAATAATATTATGATGGCAAATTTTAATAAGTAATTTAAACATAGTTTCATCATCTTTGACCTCCATTTTTATATTCAAAAGATGTCCAAATTTGATGTGGATTGAGTGATGGGTTATGTGGTGCCTCACAAAAAGGACATTCAGGACCAAAACCAGCAGCATTGTAGGCCATCATCCCTCCAGCAAAATTGGTTACATCTTTGAATCCTTTCTGCTGTAAGATGCTCGCCCCTAAACTTGATCGTTGCCCACTATTGCACAAAATTACTATTGGGGCATTTGAATCCAACTCTTTCCATCTAAATCTTAAATCAGAAAATGGGATATTAATCGCTCCATCAATATGTCCTCTCTTAAATTCTTTCTCAGTTCTTACATCAAGAAGAGTGATTGAAGGGCCTTCCTTCATTCTTCTATTCAATTCTGTTGCAGAAATTTGACAAATATGATTGAAAGGAAGGCCAGCCTTTACCCATTCATTCATACCTCCATCCAAAAAACCAATTACCCGGTCCAAGCCGACTCGATGGAGTTGAATTGCTGCTTCTTTGGATTGAAGAGCATTTTCTGAAACTAATAGGATTTCTTTTTCTGGAGATAGGATCCATCCTGCAAAGGTTGAGAAATTACTTCTGAAATCAATATGAAATGCTCCAGGTACATGAATCCCACCGAAGGCCTCATAAGGTCGAATATCGAGAACAATAGTTTTTTCTTCTTTTGTCTTTTGATAAAAAGATAGAGGATCATATGGGGTGAGTTTTGGTAAATCTTTGATAAGACTTGGTCCTATTCTATTAATTTCACTGCAACGACTAAAGTGATCAGGAACTTCAGGCATCTCTGTTGTTAGACTCTTTACAAATTCTTCTTTGTTTTTTATCTTGAGTGCATAATTATATCGTTTTTCATAACCTATGGTGCTTGTCCTCTTTGCTGATAAAGCCCTTCCACAAAAAGATCCTGCTCCATGAGCTGGATAAATTTCACAGAAATCCGTAAGATTGGTAAGTTTTCTTAGGCTTTCAAATAATTTTAATCCTAATTCTTTAGACCTATTAGGAAATAAATCGGGTCTTCCAACATCTCCAACAAATAGAGTATCCCCACTAAAAAGAGCTGCTGGTTCATCTCCCCGAGAATGATCTATAACAACATAAACGATATGTTCGGGTGTATGACCAGGGGTTTCAAGAATCTTGATTTCCATATCCTCAATTCCTAAGATATCTCCCTCGGAAAGAGGCACATGTTGAAATTGGCAATTTCCAGATCGAGGTGCATAAATCTTTGCTCCAGTCTTTTCGGCCAACTCTAAATGACCTGAGATAAAATCAGCATGAAGATGTGTTTCAAGAATATGAGTGATTTTAAAACCTAACTCCTTAGATATGTCGAGATAGTCTTGAATATCTCTTTTAGGGTCAATTACAGCACATGTTTGAGAGCCACATAGTAAATATGAAAGATGGGATTTCCCGGGAACAAAAAATGTTTGAATAAGCATAAGCACCTCTTCATAATTTATACCATGTTTATTTAAGGATTCTTTTTCTTAAATTCGATCCAGTCTTTCATATGTTGGAGGTTTTCCGTAAGATTCCACCAGCCATGTTTAAAAGTAGCATAGTCCGGTGCTCCAGTCATAGCGGAGGCATATTTGATGGAATTTGCATAGAAAAGCCACTGCCTGATCCACATCTGTTCAATTGATTCATCAAAGGGATTCTTCCCTTGGGGAATTCCTTCAGCTAACCCTTGTTTCCATGCTTCGAGAAGTAGAAGGGTTGAAGCCAAAACCATTTGATCTACCTCTTTAATGGTGTTTTCGAGTTTTAAGAAGTGTTGGGTTGTCCAAGAAGTTGAGTGACACTGCTTGCATATTCCGCCCATTAATTGCTTTCTTTTAGCTTGTTGTTTCCCGTCAATTAGGCCCTCTTTGGCAACTTCTCCTGTAAATGCTGTAGGAAGTGGGAAACCATCTTTATTTTTTAGGGTTGATGTATCTCCATGAATAGGTTGAGGATGAGAATAGATCAATCCAAAAAGCCTTATCCAAAGTCTTGCACCAAAGTCATGAGTTCTTTCGGCCACCACTTTTCCATCCGGAGTTGCAATTAGACTATTATGACAGGTGGCGCATGTTGGGGCTTGAAAGTCCTTACCAGCCCTCCAAGGAACGGAATTAAAATTCCATTTGGAGTAATTAGAGTGAAAGATATTTCCATGTTTACTCTCTTTATAAACATTCCAAGCTGGAACATCTGGTTCAAGATGACATTGGGCACAGGTATAAGGTTTCCGGGCTACTTCAATAGAAAATTGATGCCTGGGATGGCAGGAGGAACAGGCTCCTAAACTCCCATCTGGATTGATTCTACCAACTCCTTGATTTGGCCAATTGGTCAATTTTAGAATATTCATTGTTCCAACCTCTGTTTCGATTGATTGAACTCCAGAAACCTTTACTTCTGTTCCATGACATCCAAAACAGGTTTCCTGACGAGTTGCTTCAGAAATATCTTTTTGAATGACATTCCCCTTTTCAATAATCTTCATGCTTATAATAGTTTCAACAAGACTGTGATAGACAGGATTTTTTGTAAGAGTTCCAACTGCATGTGCTTTCTTACTTTCGGAATACTGTTTTTCCTCAATAGGATGACAAATAGCACAATCTTTTGGAGAAACAATTATATTGACTTTAAATCCCTCATGCTCAAAATTATCCTTATGCTTATCAGGGTTCAATCCATGGCACTCATAGCAACCAACAACAACTCCAGTTAGGTGAGTAGGAAATTTATTGGCAGAAATTCTTCGCGTCTTTTCTGCCTTCTTAAGCGCTAAAGAAGGAGTTGTATTAGCGTGTATGCTTTTCTGCCAGTCTTCAACGATTCCAGGAGTATAAACCTTGTGACATTCAAGGCAAGCTTGGGTTTCTTGACTGATAGAAAGAGGTTTTACCTTTTTTGCCATTCCCTGTGCAAATAGTAATGCAGGAATAAAGATCAAAATGGAAGCAATAAATATTTTATTCTTCATAATCATACCCGCCTCCTTATGTTTCTATAGCAATAATGATGAAATTATAAAAGAATCAACGATGGAATTTAAGATTATGAATAATTTTCTATAATTTTTTTCAATTTTGAAAAGTCAACCTGCTGACCAATTATAGGTCCTTTTTTTAATGGTTTAAAATGACTTTCATAAGGTAGTCTATCATTTTTGTATATTATTCCTACTGGAATCTCTTCACCCCATTTTTCAGCCATCTTCATAGCATTCTCCCAATCATATGGATTGTAAGAGGGTGGAAGAGGCTTACATCTATCTCTATACCATTTGAATGTATTTACCCGATTAAAGGAGACACAGGGTTGAAGTACATCGATTAAAGATAATCCATGATGATCTAAGGCCTGCACTATAATATCTACAAGATGGTCTTCCATTCCGACGAATCCCCGAGCAACAAATCCAGCATGCATGGCTACAGCAATAGCCAAAGGATTGAAAGGTGTTTCGAATACACCATCGGGTTGTGCTTTTGTAATGAAACCTTCTTCAGATGTTGGGCTTGCTTGGCCTTTAGTTAAACCATAGACCTGGTTATCATGAACAATCACTGTGATATCAATATTACGTCTAATGGTTGCCAAAAAATGGTTACCTCCCTCTCCGTACATACATCCATCACCACTTTCAGCAATCACAACGAGATTAGGATTGGCAAGCTTTGCACCAGTTGCAACAGGGAGACTTCTGCCATGAAGGCCATTAAAAACATTAGCATTGAGATAGTGGGGAGCTTTAGCAGCTTGTCCAATTCCAGAAACAATAAGGACTTGATGAGGTTCGAGTCCTTTCTTTACTAATGCTAATTTAATAGCTCTCAAGAGTGGAAAATTTCCACATCCAGGACACCAGGCCGTTTTATATTCACCATAATCGTTTAAGGTAACCATTTTTCTACCTCCCCATCTAATTAAGGTTTCTTAAGATATATTGTGGAGTAATAGGTAATCCATCATATCTCAAGATCTTTTTTTCAATGAAGAATCCTGTTTCCCTTCGAATTAGTTGAGCCAGTTGACCTGTAGCATTGCTCTCTACGCAAACGACCCTTTTGGCATTTTTAAGAAAATGTAAAAAATGTTCTGGAATCATTGGCCACACTTGGGAGAAATGAAGCATTGCAGCCTTAGTTCCTTCTGAATTAAGTATTGAAACAGATTCTTTAACTGATCCTTTAGTTGATCCCCAGCACAAAAAGAGGATCTCTTGATCATCTTTTCCCAAAAATGTTGGTGGAATCACTTCTGAACATATTCCCTTAGCCTTTCTTAAACGTTTATCAACCATTTTAGGCCGCAGGGTTAAATCCTCATTAATATGCCCATCCTCTTTATGTTCGTGGCTATCAGCAAGAACAAGATGTTTACTCAACCCTGGTAGTAATCTGGGAGAAATTCCACTTTCAGTAATTCGGTAGCGAAGATAAGGAGCCTCTATTTCCTTAGGGTCTATCCCTGGTTGGATGAAAGAGAGGTCTTCCACCTTGATTGGTTCTATATCACTATAAGAATCTGCAATATAGTGGTCCGTAAGAATAAAAATAGGACCTTGGTATTTCTCTGCAATTTCAATGGCTTTTCGAGTATGATAGAAACATTCCTCAATTGTTCCTGGTGTTAATATAGCTCTGGGAAACTCACCATGTTCTGCATGGAGAACAAACAGTAAATCTCCCTGTTCAGTTCGAGTAGGCAATCCCGTGGCTGGACCTGGTCTTTGTCCAATTACAATCACTAACGGAGTTTCACTTATAGCCGAAAGACTTACAGCCTCAACCATAAGGGCAAATCCTCCTCCAGAGGTTGGTACCAAACTCGGTGCGCCAGCATAAGAAGCTCCTATTGCCATATTGATGGCTGCAATTTCATCTTCAGCTTGAACTACAATTAAATCCATCTCTTTTGCCCAATCAATCAATGTTTGAGCAATTGAAGTAGAAGGGCTCATGGGATAGAAGGCACAGAATTTTAATCCAGAAGAGATTGCTCCAAGAGCTACTGCTTCATGGCCATTCATCAATAATCGTAAAGAATGATTTGAGATTGGAGGTAAGGGGTCGATTTTAAATGGTTGATTTTTTGACCATTTGTAGCTTTCTTGGAGGATTTGAATATTTTCGGCTGACTTCTCCTCTCCTAAAACATCCTTAATTGCCTTTGATATTATTTCTATATTTAAACCTATTAGAGAAGCTATTACCCCAATTGAGGCAGTATTCCAGTAGGCTTCTTTCCCAAATTCTTTAAATGGGACTCCAATCCAATTCTTCTCATTCCGATTCATATCTGCATTACCAATAATAAGACCTTTTGGAGACAATTCCGCCTTATGAATATCTATACTTTCCTCATTTAAAGCAATTAAAAAGTCAATTTCTTCTTGGGGTGCTAAGATCTTTTGGCTTCCAACACGAATTGAGAATGTATTGTGTCCCCCTCGAACCCTTGATTCGTAAGTTTGATGGACATGAACAGAGTAACCACTTCTGACCAAACTTTTAGCAAAAATTAGTCCAATAGTTTGGAGGCCCTGACCTGCTTCCCCTCCAATAAGAATATTGAAAGATCTATTCAATTGTTTCTCCTTTCATTTAGGATAAAAATTTTAATTTTATAGCCAAGTGGTAAATTCGTCGATTGGTCGTCTGAAGGCACGAGGTAAAAGTTTAACGCCTTCCTTTAGATAGCCTATCGCAATAAGCATAGGAATTATCTTATCTTCTCCAATTCCAAACTCCTTTTTGATTGCCTCCTCATCAAAACCATCCATTGGGTGAGTTTCAAAACCAAGTCCTTTAGCTACGATCATTAGATTCATTGCAAAAAGGGCTGTGTTTTTTACAGCAAAAATCTTTCTTTTAAGACTATCAACTGTTCCATAAAGACTTTTTACCATAGCCCTTGACCTTTCTTTTCCCTCTGGTTTTATGTATCCAAGTTCTTGGGCCTTATCAAGTACTCTCTCGAGATTTTCTTCAACAGCGTTTGGATCAGCAATCATGATAAGAACTGCAGAGGCTTCCTCGACTTTAGGTTGGTCAAAAGCACATTTTCTAAGGGCTTTTTTCTTTTCTGGGTCCCTAATCAAAATGACCTTCCAAGGTTGAAGATTAAAAGAGGATGGAGAGAGATTTGCAATCTCAAGTAGTTTCCTAAGATCTTCCTCTGATATGGTTCGACCAGGTTGAAAAAAATTAATAGATCTTCTTTCCTTTATGGTCTGAATTGTTTCCATGAATGACCTCCATTTTGATTTTATCAATTAAGAATATTATCAAAAGCATTTTGAAAATAAATCCTAAAAATTTCAGCATATATATTCATTTGAATAAACTTTCGGGTTTGAGTTTCATGGCCCTAATAAAAAGAATATTACATTCCCAAAATATATCTTAATATAAAGCTAAAGGAGGTTTTATTTTTTAGTTTTACCCCATATTCTTTTTAAATTTTAAACTTAATCTTCTAATATTCAAATTGTCTTTTGTAAGGTATGATTAAACCCAATTTCTCCAGTGGTAACTTTTGGAAAGACCATATGCTCTTGCTTCAAATGCTACAAGTATTTTTATCCATTATATTTTCGAAGCTCATTTCTTGTAAATTTCTTTTCGTTAGGACTAATTTTAATCTTTTAAAAGCCTTTCGCTCTCGATCTTCATACACCTTCCAGCAACTACATTGAACCCTTTCCTATTAAGGTCGTCTTTTACCGCTTCATTAACTGTTCCAGGTTGCATCCAGAAAGTTTTAAAACCTTTTGCTAAAGCTTCTTTTGCTATGTCTGGCATGTCCTTTGAAGGTCTAAAAACTACCACTACATCAATGTCTTCTTCAATTTCATTAATTGATCTAAAAACTTTGATCCCTAATATCTCTTGTCCTTCATATCTTGGGTTAACTCCGTAAAGATCGAAACCTTTCTCTTTTAAGGTTTTAGGAACATAATGGCCTGCCTTCAAAGGGTCAGGAGAGATACCAATTACAGCAACTCTCCTACTGTTTTTTAGGACTTCATAAATCTCACTATCCTTATCGATTATTGGCATCTCTCCCCCTCGAGGTTCAAGATTATTTGAGTCTTCTCTCTGCTTCCTTCCAATTTATATTTTTGAAAAATGCCTCTATATAATCTGCACGCTTAAGACCATAATCAATCATAAAGGCATGCTCAAACACATCAAGCACTATTATCGGAACACCTCCTGAAGGATGTCCTACATCATGCTCATTTATCCAAAAATTAAACAAACGTCCTGTTAGATTGTCTTGATATAATATTGCCCATCCAATACCACGCATCATTCCTATAGCTCTAAACTCTTTTTCCCAATTCTCATAGTTTCCAAAATCTTCAGAGATCTTCTTAAATAGTCTTCCTCCTTTGTCAATTTCTCCTTTTTTGCCAAGATTCTCAAAATAGTATTCATGAAGCCTCATCCCATTAAACTCCCATCCAAACCTTCTCTTAACTTCCGAAAACTCAGGGCTTAAGACTTTTCCATCATTGACCATCTGACCAATAGTTTCAATCAATTTATTAGTATTTGTTACATAACCCTGATAAAGAGTAAAATGATTTTTAAGAAGCGTTTCACTAAAACCTTCTATCCCCAAAAGGTTTGTGTAATCTTTTGCTGTGTACATTTTCTCCCCCTTTCTTTAAATTTACTCCTATTTAATGATTAGACTTTTTTAAAGGATCAGCTTCATCTAAAATATTTCTTTCTTGTTGAATCGATGAAAAATCATTACTTTCTAAATGATTTAAACGAGTATAAAAAAGATTTAAATTTTCCTTTGTTGTGAAAACCTGGCTCGAGCCATTTATTGCTTCTAAAATAACCATTTGGTCCTTAATCATTTTAATCCTATAGCATCTCTTTGTAATATTATTTCGCCATATTTCTTTTTCTTCCGCCACTAACATAGGTGGACTTTCCTATATTGTTTTGGATTTTATAAATATTTTACCAAAATTTTATAAATAAAAATAAAAAAAATAAATCAGGTAAAATATGTATTTCATGTTTCAGAAACCTGTATTTTTATATTTAACAAAGAGGGTCAAATTCAATCTAAATTAATTTTCTGTTTTAATAAGATCGATTCAACTAACGATAAAATTCCTTCTTTAGTAGTAGAGGCCTTTGACAAAAAGAAATTTGCATTGCATTGAGATGCTGCTTCACGATACTCAGGCAAATCATAACTTGTAAGAATTACAATAAAGATATTTGGATATCGATCTTTAATCCTTTTTGTTAACTCAAGACCGTTACCTGTCGGGAGTTTTATATCCATAAAAATCAAGTCAGGAGGAGTTATTTCAATTTCCTTTAAGGCTTCTTCACCATCTTTTGCCTCAATGATTTTCACCTTTGGAAATTGAATCTGTAAGGTTTCTCTTAAGATTTTTCTATAAATAAAGCTATCTTCTACAATTAGTATTCTAAACATTTCTTTTTTTCCCTTAGAGCACGAATTTGAATATCTATTTAATTCGATATACTTTACTTTTAATTTCTAAGATGATAAATAAGTTATAAATAGTATTTTGACAAATTTTATACTGTATTTTGCTCTACTTTTAAAAAGCTCATGATGGAGGAATATAGTAATGGATGAAAAGTGGAGAATCGTCATTGCAGAAGACCATACTATATTAAGGGAGGGATTAAAATCACTTCTTTCCTCCAGTGGGGAATTTGAAGTTATAGGAGAAGCAGAGGATGGAAGAGAGGCTATTAGGTGCGTGGAGAGATTAAAACCAAACCTTATAATAATGGATCTTTCAATGCCACGCATGAATGGAATGGAGGCAATTAAGGAAGTTAAGCGAATATCTAAAGAGATAAAGGTGATTGTCTTAACTGTTCATAAAAGTGAAGAATATATACTTTCAACTTTTCGAGCAGGGGCCGAGGGATATGTTTTAAAAGAGGAGACTTATGGAGAACTAATGACAGCCATCCATAGTGTTCTCAAAGGAAAACATTATATCAGTCCAGGGATATCAGAAAAGGTATTAGAAGGGTTTTTAGAAGGAAAAGAGAAATTGAAACCAAAGACCTCCTGGGAAAGCCTTACTTCCCGTGAAAGGGAGATATTGAAACTTATTGCAGAGGGCTACAAAAATAAAGAGATAGCCGAAGAACTTTGCATCAGTGTTAAGACTGTAGAAACGCACCGTTCCAATATCATGGAAAAATTGAATCTTCATAATGTTCAAGCCCTAACTGCATTTGCAATCGAAAAAGGCCTTGTTTCAAAAGAATGAAGTTTGATTTAAAATTATAAATTTTAAAAATTTAGATTGGCCAAGTAGCTTTGACCGTAGTTCCTTTTCCTTTAGTCGATTTGATAGAGAATTTCCCTCCAGAAAGTTCTGTCCTTTCCCTCATGCTATTTATTCCCAACCCCCTTGGGGAATTTTCTATTGATAATACCCTCTGAAGATCAAATCCAATGCCATTATCCTCAATTGTGAGTTCAATCGTAGAATCAACTTTTTTCATTACAAGATGAATCAAGTCAGCCTTAGCATGCTTGGCTGTATTATTAAAGGCCTCTTGAACAATTCTATAAATGACAATCTTCAGTGGTAGCGGAATTTCTTCTTCCTCTAAATTAAAATCTGTCACGATTTGAAGTTCCGAGTAAATTTTTCCAAATTCACGACAAAACCATTTAACAGTGGCAATTAATCCAAGATCATCTAAAATAGATGGTCTAAGATTCATCTGAATCCTTCGCACCTCTTCAATACTTTCACGAATTATTGGTATAAGAGTTTGAAGAGATTCTTCCTTTAATTTTTCTTCCTTTTTATCTTTTTGGTAAATGATTTCCTCGATCTTAAATTTAATTGCTGTAAGCATCTGACCTATTCCGTCATGAAGGTCTCGTGCAATCTGTCTCCTTTCATTTTCTTGAACGTTTAAAAGTTGTGAAGAGAGTAATCTAAGCCTGGCTTCTGATTCTCTCAAGGCCTCTTCCCACTCTTTTCTTAGAATAATTATGGCAAGTGTATTGGCTACAGCATTTAAGAATACTTCCTTTTCTTGACTTGGATGCTCATCTTGATTCAAATATAGGGTAATCATTCCAAGGGTTCTATTCCCAAATAATATAGGTACATGATAATGAGAATGGGGTTTAATTCCTTCATAATTAAAATCGTGCCTATCATTTTGACAATCAGTAAACTGAATATTTTTAGTTAAGGCCACCTTACCACAAATACAGCTATCGAATGGAACCTTTGAGCATCCGATTTGAATCGATTCTGGCATTCCATGTTGAGCTTTCATGATTAGTGTATTTGGTTCATGCTCTACGATAAAGATGCAACCTTTAACGTTTGAAGATAACCATGATCTTGATATTATTATATTCAAAGCACCTTTAAGAAAATCTTCTATAGAGATATCCTCCAAAGATAAACGAAGTAAGAAGTTTATAGCCCTTTGGGTTTCATAATTCCGATTGAGTTCTGATTCAAGATTGAATCGATTAATCGTTTCTCCTATCAGAGGAGATATGGCTTCTAAAAATTCAATCTTTTTTAGAGGAACCAATCTTTCTCTCTCATCTGCCAAATGGATTGTTCCAAAAATTTGATCGTGATATTTAATTGGAACAATGGCAAGAGAACTAAATCCATTTTCCAGGCAGATTCCTCTATATTTTGTCCTATCATGCTTAGAAAGTGGAGATAAAAATTCCTTTAAATTGTTGCAATAAAATGAACCATAAGAGGTTGAAAAGGGGATTTCATGAAGATTAAGATTTCCTCTTACTACTCGAATACAGGTACATTGGTCAGTTCCAAGGCATAAAAAACTTTCTGATTTCCAAAACTCGTAACTAAATCCCACATAAGATTCATAAGGGATAAATTGGTTCTGGTCTTTAATCCTAATTCCTACACATCGACAATTAGTCCATCCTTGAATTAGCCCTATTAGCTCATCGAGGAACCCTTTTTTTGAAGTTTTTCTGGCAAAAAGGTTAAGAATGGCGTTACTGGCAATGGTTAAGTTTGACTTTTCCTCGAGTTCTCGTAAAGCCATTTCTAATTCTACTGTTCGCTCTCTCACCCTAATCTCTAATTCATCACGAGACCTTCGGAGTTCTTCTTCCATCTTTCTCTGCTCTGTAATATCTTCCCCTGAACTTAGGATCGCGATAATATTTCCTTCATCATCTTTTAGAAATGTATGATGCCAGGCGATGAGCCGCTCATTTCCGTTCTTAGTCAATATTGGAATCTCAAAATATTCCTCTGAAACTTCTTCCCCAGATATCAATCTGGCGAAGATATGCTTAGCTTTTTCTCTTAGTCTTTCTGGAATAAATGTGTCAAACCACTTTTTACCTAAGATCTCCTTTTCCTCATAACCTAATAGCTTACGTCCTTTCTGATTGATGAGTGCAACAGTCTCATCGGGATTTATGACTATAATCATTGTTCCAGCTATATCAACGTATTTTTGTACCTTTTCCTTTTCTTTTTTTAATCTTTCTTCACTTATTTTTAGATCTCGAAAAAGAAAATGAAATGGCTTAGAAATACCTGTCTCAATGATTGCCTTATAAATGAAGTAAAAGGAGAGGATCTTGAAATAATGTCCTATGAGGTTAGAAAGTCCATAAGCATGGATGTAAAAGGTAAAGAAAATCTCGGAGGCAATAGTGAGAAAAATCGACCAAGATATCAATTGAAAGACCTTGTGATCAAATTCGGTTTTATTTTTATAGAGAATTAGGAATGATAAAATTAGGATAAAAGAAATAAGATATTCACTTAGCTTTTTGAAGGGGGTTAGTCCAATTCCTTCAATAAAACAGATAGGAAATACATCCAAATAAAATATCGATATCAAAAGAATTGTTGTGGTTATAGTATAAACCCAAAAAATACGAGTTGTATTAAATTTTCTTTTTAGAAATAAAGGAGCAATCAGCAATGAAAGGCTTTCCATATATCTTGCAGCTATCCACAATTGGGTTGCTAAATTTGTTCCTTGACCATGGAATACTCCCATTCCTTTGTAGGCAAGTGTATGGATGAGATCCAATGTTCCAACAAATAGATAGGCTATTCCTAAAAATAAAATATAATTATTTTCGATTAAGCCTCGAGCATTCCAAGCGACGACAAAAATGCCAAAAGCAATAACTATGCTGAAAAGTTCTGAAATACTATGAAAGAGAAGGAAATGATAAAGGGTTGTAAGATATAGTCCAAAAAGAAATAAAATACCCCAAATTATGTTTAGGGGTCTTTTTAAATCAAAAGCAAATAGCTTCATATTTTATATTAACAAATTGGCTTTTAAAGAGATTCAGGAAAAACATACTTAATTTTAACATAATTTCATTTATAGAAAAATTTTATACTTGAGGCAAAACTATTCTAATTGGTCTTATGTGGATTACATAGATAGAGGTTGAGAGGAAGAAAAATTTTCAAGGATAGCCCTATCGCATTCAACAAATGCCTCTGCCATTGCAGCAAGATTTCTGTAGAATTCTGTTTCGGAAAAATGCTCTACCTCCTTAGCCCAGATTGGGATCCATTTGAGTAAATGCTCCGAGAGGAAATTCAGCTGAACTTTGGCAAGCTCATACGCTTTTAGAGAATTTTGGCCTTCATTTTTTATTATGTTAAAAAAACGTGAGCCTAAAAGTGACATAAATGCAAATTCTATAGAGATATGGTCATCTGGGTCGGAAAAGGAATCTTCTTTAACGAACCCTTGTTGAATATAGAATTTGATGACTTCAAGAGTTTTCTCTCCATAAATCCTATTTTCGAGATAACTTGATTCAGAAGGACAGATAAGGCCCTCCTTTCCCCCTAAAAATAGTGCAGCATAATCGACTGAGAGAGTTTTTAAGTTAGATTCAAAGAGGGCCCTTAGAAAATTCTTAAAATACTCCTCAATCTTTTTATTTCTTAATATAGGTATTTTTTCAACAATTGATGGAAACTCTCTTTTTGCATCACTTAAAATATCATTAGTTATTTCTGTCGACAGAAAAATAGCAAACCATCCGTAAATAGGTGGTCTTAGCTCAATTATATCCACCAATAAGTCTTTCATTTAAATATAGAATACCTTAGGTTTTGTCCCAAGTTCAGGCTTTGAAGGAGTTGCCCCTTTTGTGATAAGTTTAGAAACCTCAGATTGGGAATTTTCCATATCTCCAAATATACGAGCACCTGTTGGACAGGCTTCAACACACATGGGAAGCTTATTATTACTAATACGATGGAGACAAAAATCACATTTATCTACTTTAGTAGGTTTATGAATCCTATGATTCTCTTTTATCTTCAGAGAGACTTCTTCAAAAGGAAGTCTCTTTTTGAAGTAGCCTGACTTCGGATTAATATGTCTTGCCTGGTAAGGGCATGCTGAAACACACTTGCCACATCCAATACATTTGTCCTGATCAATTACGATAATTCCAATATCATTTTTCCAAGTTGCCTTTGTTGGGCATATAGAAACACATGGTGGATTATCACACTGCATGCACGTCTTAACTTCCCATTTTGCATCTAATTGTTCACGAACAATTGTTCGAGAACACCCTGGTAATGTTAAATTTTCCATTTTACAGGCCACCGAACATGTCTGGCAGCCTGTGCATAAATTTGTTTTTATAACCATTGCATATTTTGACATTTTTCATTCCCCCCTCTATCAAATTTTATGAAGAAACCTTTACAACCTCACATAATGTAGATTTAAACGGAGGATACCCCGATATATGGTCTAAATAACGGGGAACCATTGTATTTACATCTTGCTTTGGCCACCCATGAAACATATCCACAATACCCGGTAAAACCATTTCAGTAAGATGTGCCCTTACTTTTATCTGCCCATAAGGATTCTTAATGATTACATAATCCCCTTCATTAATTCCACGCTTCTTAGCATCTGAGGGATTAAGATTAACAGTTGGTTCAGGCTGAAGTTCATTTACCCAAGGGATCTCTCTCCATTTACTATGCGTATAAAATGGAATACGAGCCCCTGTGATTAAAACAAATGGGTATTGCTTTGCCATCTCAGGACTACTGAGAGGGCTTTCTATGGGTTCTTTATAGGTTGGAAGAGGATCGTAACCATATTTCTTCAAAATTGTAGAATAGATTTCAACCTTTCCTGTAGGGGTATTAAATCCAGGTTTCTTATCTCTTCTCATAAGCCCAAGCTCATACTTTTTTGCCTTTGGAGGTTCAGATAAGGGTACATTGATCATACATCCTGGTGCCTTTCTAATCTGCTCTATTGTAAATCCTGTTTTCTTTATATATTCATTTAAGAGGGACTCCAGATTTCCATCAAAAAACTCCTGTCTCAGCCCAAGAGCTACTCCAATATCTGCAGCTATCTGCCAATCCTCCTTTGCCTCACCCAATGGTTTAATCGGTTGTCTCATATAGATATTTCTTCCAAAACAAGCAAGCGAAGCATGTCTTTCAAAACATGTTGCAGCAGGAAGGAGGATATCAATGTAATCGTGTGTCCATGGACGATAGAAATAATCTGCAGCAACACCAAACTCCATCTTTCTTAATGCTTCCTGATAAAGTTTAGGCTGAGGCCACATCTTTGCATTGCCACCAAAAATAACAATAGCACGAATCTTATTTTGGTCAACGTACTCGGGAAGATGATTCATCTGGATTTCAGGAATCAGTTCAGCCCATGCAGGATATTCTTCGAGATCAACACGTAATTTAGATATTTTAGGAAGAATATCTGTACGGCGACAGAAATCTGCTTCTCCAAGAAAATCAGGTGGGATTGCAGGTGGAGGCGGAATCATGACACCACCAGGACGATCAAAATTACCTGTAATAGCAACCAGTGAAAGTACTGCCCTCATATTTTGATTACCATTAGTGTGATGTACTACAGGTGCCGCACTCACCATAAGAGTAGATGGACCATCAGCGAAAACCCTTGCTGCCTCAATAATTTTATCTTGAGGAACACCCGTGATTTTTTCTACTTTATCTGGCGGGAATTCTTTTACATATTCTTTTAAATCTTCAAATCCATGGACCCATTTACTTACAAATTCCTTGTCATAAAGCTCCTCACCTATGATAACATTCATCATACCAAGGGCCAATGCACCATCTGTCCCAGGTCTTAGACCAAGGTGTCTATCTGCAAGGAGCTGTACAGTGGGTGTTTTTCGAGGATCGATTACAAAGAAACGAACTCCACTGGCCTTGGCCTTAAGAAGACCCTTCATTGCATAGGGACCAGAGTATGGTGGATTTACACCCCATATAAAGCAATTTTTTGTCTGTTTTGATGGTGGGCTACCAGTTGTAGTTTCACCAAAAAGGAGTAATCCAGCTAAAGAGACTGATCTAAAACATGTTGAACTTTCTGTACCATAATTTGGTGAGCCAAAGGAAAAAGCAAGCCTCTGGACAATGGGTCGCATTTCTTTGGGATCGCCACAATAGAAACAAACAGTATGGGCACCATATTTTTCTTTTATTTCGTTAAGTTTTTGAGATATTGTCTTTAAGGCCTCATCCCATGAAATACGAATCCACTTGGGTGGTTGTCCTTTAGGTGTGGTTCTTTTTAATGGGTACCGGAGACGATTTGGGTGATACTGCTCCTGAAGCTGGGCATATCCTTTAGAACAAAGAATATTGTTTGGATAATTGAAATCAGTTCGAGACTCTAAGCGGGTAATCACAGGCCCACGATAATAATAGACAATGCCACATTTTGGGACATGATTGCATCCGTCACAGTAGGTATAACCACTTTTTTCTTTACCAAATTCCGAAATTTCTTCAGAAGTAGCACTCCTCAGTAAACCTGGAAAATTTTCAAGGAAAAATGCAGACGACCCAATAAGAGCCATTTCTTTAAGAAACTGCCTTCTCGTCTGTTCCATAATTATCCCCCCTTTTAACCTTTTATGGCAATGATATTATCAAAACTATTTTTATATTGTCAAGTATAATTTTGGATTTCTGAAAAAGGATATAAAATACAATTTTAAGTTTGGGAGGTTGGGATGAATTAGAATTACTGCCCATATCGTACGAGCTGATACCTATAATTAATTGTAGGCTAAGGGACTTTCCCTTACAGATATTAGTTAAGCCACGAAGGTTTACCCTACAAATTTAATTAATTATTGCCTTAGATAGAAATTCATGTTAAAGACATTTTAACAATTTTTGAAGATACTAAAAAATGGATATAAGCAATTTATTTAATCCAAAATCTTTAGCAGTCATAGGGATTTCATTAACTAATGAGAGGCACCCTGCAAATGTTATTTACAATAAAAATAAGTTTAGACTTCAAGTAAATGTTTTCCCGGTAAATGAAAAGGGTGGACTCTATCAAGGAGAAAAGGTTTATTCGAGCGTAATGGATATCCCTCAAAAGGTAGATTTGGCAGTAATTGTAACTCGAGCAGAGGCTGTTGCTGGGGTTATGGTCGATTGTATAAAAGCAGGAATAAAAGGGGCTATCATAATTTCTGGTGGTTTTGCCGAAGTTGGGAATAAAGATCTTCAAGATCGTCTTGTAACCATTGCCAAAGAAAATGATTTTCCATTTATTGGTCCTAATTGTTTGGGGATTTATTCATATCCATTTTATGATACTTTTTTTGTACCAAGTGAAAGGATTGTAAGGCCAGAGAAGGGTAAAGTGACAATTGTCAGTCAAAGTGGAGGAATCTTAGTTGATTACATGGTGAAATTGGCTGAAGAGGGAGTTGGTTTAGCTAAGGCAGTAAGTATTGGTAATAAAGCGCTTATTGGAGAGATCGAACTCTTAGAATATTTTGCCAAAGATCAAGAAACACAGGTGATTGCTTTTTATATCGAAGGCTTTGGAAAGGGCGAAGGAAGAAATTTTGTAAGGAAAGTTGAAGAATGTGGTAAGCCAGTAATTGTCCTGAAGGCAGGAAAGACATCCTATGGAATTCAGGCTGTCGCAAGCCATACAGCTACAATGGCAGGTGACTATAATGTATTCTCATCTGTTTTAGCTCAATATAGAGTACTTGAGGCAAAAGATGAATACGAATTAGTTCCATTTTGTGAAGTCTTTAGTTGTTATAAGAAATCTATCGTTGGAAACATTGGGATTATTACAGGTAGCGGAGGACATGGGGCAATGGCAGTAGATCTCTGTTTATCCCATGGACTTTCTGTTCCTCTCATTTCGGAATCGGACCAAATGGAAATTAGAGGAAAAATATCTAATAAGATTCAATCTATTGCCTCATTAAAAAATCCAATCGATCTCACAGGAAGTGCAATGGATGATGATTTTGTTGCTGCTGCAAGATTTCTAAGCGAAATCGAAGAAATTGATTGTCTCCTTGTGCTACTTCTCCCTTATCTACCAGGTATTTCTTCAGATCTTGGAGCACGGCTTAGTCAAATCTATCGACAGAGTGGAAAGCCTATTGTAGCATATGTTCCACATGTAGATAAATTCATGATGTTTGTGGAAGGATTTCAATTGAATCAGATTCCAGTGGCACACTCCATTGAAGAGGCAGTCCATATGGTAGTTGCATTAAAGAGATTTGGAGAATGTTAAAGGAAGAGATAAAGGATATAATCAAACATTCAAAACTATGGGGATGGGTTTTAGAGCCTGATGCTAAAAGAATTATCTCTTCTATTGGTCTTGAAGTCCCACGCTATATCTATACAAAAGATTTAGAGCAAGCCATCCACTTTGTTGGAGAGATTGGGTATCCAGTGGTTGCCAAAGTAGTTTCTCCAAAAATAATTCATAAATCAGAGAAAAAAGGTGTAGAGGTAGGCATAAAGGATGATAAAGGGCTTAGAAAGGTTTTTAATAGATTTTATAAGATGGAAGGGTTCTCTGGCATACTCGTCGAACAGATGTTTAGAGGTTTAGAATTAATTATAGGGGCAAAGAATGACTATCAATTTGGTCCTGTGATTCTTTTTGGATTGGGAGGAATATGGACTGAGATTTATCGAGATATCATCTTGAAGATGGCTCCCCTTCGACCTAAGGATATTGATAACATGACAAAATGTCTTAAGGCAAGACCAATTTTGGAAGGATATCGTGGCGCTCCTAAGGTCAATCTTGAAGAATTAAATAGACTTCTTAACATATTCTCAGATTTCGTTATGGAGATTGAAAATGATTTTGAATCAATAGACCTAAATCCTGTGATCTGCTCAACTGAAAAATGTATTATTGCTGATGCTCGAATAATCTTAAAAAAGGGTTATTCATAAACGGGTTTAACCATTCCTTTCTAAATTCACCAAAAATTTTTAATGGCTTGACATCTTTGAAATAAAATTTTTAAACTAAAAATGACTCCTGATTGTTATAATACCATGATCTCTGCTATACTGCTTGGGGCAGGTGAATCAAAAAGGATGGGGAAAAATAAACTTCTTCTACCTCTGGGGAAAAAAACTATTATTGAAAGGTGTCTTGAAAATCTTTTACGTTCTGATGTGGAAGAAGTGGTAGTAGTAATAAATAAAAAAATGAAAGAAATTGTGGATCGTTTTAAAGAAGGAAATGTTAAAGTGGTTTTAAATCCATATTATAGATCAGGAATGAGTAGCTCAATTCGATATGGGCTGAGATTTATAAATCCAAAAAATGATGGTATTCTTATTGCACTTGGAGATCAGCCATTTTTAAAGTCGAAGACCATTAATGCCCTAATACGTAAATTTGCCCAAGGAAAGAAGGGAATTGTTCTTCCAATATATAAAGGTAAAAAGGGACATCCTGTTATTTTCCATAAAAGATATCGGAACGATTTGTTAAAATTGAGGGGAGATGTTGGTGGAAAATCTATTATTGAAAAATATCCTGAGGACATTGAACTTTATCCCGTAAGATCAAAAAGTATCATAAAGGATATTGATACTTGGAAAGATTACTTAAGCTTGAAGGAGGTGAAAAGATTTTAAGATGGGATCAAAAAAAAGGATTGAAGAGCTAACTGTATTGATTAGAGGAGCGGGAGAGATGGCAAGCGGAGTGGCACACCGTCTTTATCAATCTCATTTTAAGCTATGTATGTTAGAGATATCTAATCCCCTTGCAGTGAGGAGAGAGGTTTCATTTTGTGAGGCTATATACGAAGGCGAAAAAGAGGTTGAAGGGGTAAGGGCAAAACTTATTTCTAAACCCAATCAGATTTACGAGATATGGAAGGATGGTAAGATTCCTATTTTAATTGATCCTGATGCAGTTGGATCAATAAATTTCTTGAAGCCAGATGTTTTAATTGATGCAATTATGGCTAAGAAGAACCTTGGTACAAAAATAAGTGATGCACCATTGGTGATTGGTCTTGGTCCTGGTTTTAGGGCAGGTAAGGACGTCCATATAGTTATTGAAACAAACAGAGGTCATAATTTGGGCAAAGTGATTTTAAATGGCAGTGCTGAACCTGATACAGGTATTCCTGGAGAGATAGGTGGCTACACAACAGAGAGAGTGCTTAGAACGATGAAACGCGGGATCTTTCGTCCACAAAAATCAATTGGTGAGAGGGTAAATAAAGGAACAGTTGTTGCTGTGGTAGATGATTATCCAGTTATTGCTGAGATCAGTGGAGTTATAAGAGGACTCTTGCGAGAAGGAATAGAAGTTAAAAAAGGAATGAAGGTTGGAGATATAGACCCAAGGGGAAAAGTAGAATTCTGTTTTACCATATCAGATAAAGCAAGGGCTATTGGAGGAGGAGTTTTGGAAGCCATATTATATTGGTTTAATAAATAATAACGTAGTAAAAGATGAACAATGAACATAGGAAAAATAATAAAGGATTATTAGCTGAGGCATTGGAAATTGGGGAAAAAGAGATTATCAGTATTGTAGGAGCGGGTGGAAAAACCACATTGATGTTTCGCTTGGCCAAGGAATTAGTTATTCAGGGTAGAAATGTTTTAACTACAACAACGACTAAGATTTTAGAACCTTCATCAAATGAAACATCTTTTGTTTTAATTGATCAAAATGAAGAAAAAATAAAGAATTTTATTTTAGAGAATATTGATGATTACCATCACATTACAATTTGTTCTGAAAGGCTTCCTTTTGGAAAATTGAAAGGAATTTCTCCTGATCTCGTGGATGATCTTTCAGAATGTAGAAATGTGGATGCCATAATTTTAGAGGCGGATGGTGCAGCCAGAAGACCTATCAAAGCTCCAAGGGAAACAGAACCTGTTATCCCTTCAAGAACAACCATGGTTATAGCTATATTAGGAATTGATGGGGTTGGAGCAAGACTTACTGATGAAAACGTTTTCCAAGCCGAGAGAGTATCAAATCTTACAGGAATTCCAATAGGAGAGAATCTAACAGAGGAAGCAATTTCTATACTGATGACCCATCCAGAAGGAGTATTTAAAGGAAGACCTTTATCTTCAAGGGCTATTGCCTTTTTAAATAAGGTTGATATTTATGATGGATTAATAAAGGCAAGAAAAGTTGCAATGGGCATTATTCATTCTAAGGCGACTTTTATAGAAAGAATAGTATTTGGTCAATTAAAACATGAGCCTCCAGTAATAGAAGTGGTTTTTCCATAACTTTATGGGATAGAAAAAATATTGCCCATCAAAATCTCATCATATCAAAGCAATATAAGTTTGGAGAATAAATTTTAATAAATGGTTGATTTTAATTTTTTAATAACCTCTCGGAATCAGAAATCATTTCTCTATATTGTGTTAGTTGGAATTTGTGCCCTAACATTCTATCTTCGGCTTACTTTTTTTGGCCAGTATATTGATACTGATGTTGGAAATATGGGTTATATGGGGTGGAGAATGTCCGAGGGAGAAGTTCTCCTTGATATTGAAGGCCCTGGAAAACCTCCTCTTTATCCTATACTTTACGGTTTATTTATAATTTTTTTCGGGCCCTCTCCCATTGGAATAAAGTGGTTTGGTACTGTTTTTATACTTTCCTCTGTAATAGCTATCTATTGGATAACAAAACAGATATACGAAGAAAAGACGGGTTTACTGTCATCACTTCTATTCGGAGTTTTTTCCTCTGCTCCTATGGTTGAAGGTGAAACAGTTAATCTTGAAACAATCATGCATCTTCCATATATTCTCGCCATTGGGTTTTTCATAAAGGGAATAATATCAAAAAAATTAAGATGGTATTTTATAGCAGGGCTTTTTGGCTCCCTTACAGTGCTTGTAAAACAGGTTGGAGGGGTAATCTTCTTTGTATTTTTTTTGAGTGAAGTTTTTTCAAATCTTAAAAAGAAGGAGTTATTTTTACGGTATATCTTCATAATTTTAGGAGCAATTCTTCCTTTTTTAGGAATTATAATTTTTTACTTTTTATATGGATATCATTTGCATGAATTATTAGATTCTATGCTTATAAGTAATTTAAGATATATTAGGAGGGGGTACGAATACACAAATTTTATTAAAAATTTTTTTGGTGTTATGAAATTAATATTGAGGGAAAATAGTATACTTTGGTTTGGAGCTATATTTTCATCATTCTATATTTGCAGGAAAATGATTCATCATGAAACGAGGAGGCTTGATAGGGTGGTCATTTTATGGGCTATCTTCTCTTTTTTGGTCTTATGGATTTCAGGAACTTTTTATTCTCACTATTTTCTCCAGCTTATCGCCCCATTTTCTGTTTTAACTGCCTATGCTATTTTAATACCATGGAAATTAAACATCTCTCCATCCCCTCAATTAAGAAAGATAATGAAAGGGATTTGGATTATTATATTAGTGAGTACAAGCATTATATTTTTAAAAACAGATTATCCATATTTCTTTTCTTTTAGTCCTGTTGAGCAAACTATTTATCAAATTCCGTCGTTTGGGAAAAGGTGCATAGAATATGGGGTTTATAACATTGTCCAAAATCAAATAGCAAATTATCTTAAAGAACAAACAAAACAAGATGAGACTATCTATATTTGGGGGATTGCGCCGCAGACTTATTATTTGGCTCAGAGACGGGCTGCTTCAAGATATCGAAATAATTTTAATCTAAGCGAGATTGTAACGGAAAAACCAATGGAGGAACTTAGAAAATATGCTCCAATAGTGATTAAGGATATAAGACGTTCAAAACCTATTTTTATAATAGAAATAATTAGGCTCGAGGATTTTCCTGAACTTCAGGCATTGGTGAAAAAATATTATGAGTTGGATAAGGCTATAGAATTTTTTACTCCTCCTTATAGGATTTCAATTTATCGGAGAGTTAAAGATATTGAAGAATCATAAAGTTAATTTTATAAATTTTTAGAAGAAGGTTTATTAAAAGGAGAAGGAAAAAATGGAAGATATCTTTTTTGAGATTGTAAGGGATCTAAGAGAAAAGAAAAAAGTTTCACTTGCTACGCTTATCTCACGTATAGGATCTGCACCAAGAGAGGAAGGTGCCAAATATCTTATTAGAAAAGAAGGCCCATCCATCGGTTCAATTGGAGGTGGCTGTGTGGAGGCTGAAGTTTGGCAAGAAGGGCAGGGTGTGATTGAAAAAGGTGAGGGTAAGGTCTTACATTTTAATCTAACATCTGAGCAACTTGCAGAGGGTGGATTGATATGTGGTGGCAATATTAAGGTGTTGATTGAACCTTTAAGAGAAGATTTTCTTCCTATATATGAAGAAATTATTGAAATAAAACAAAGAGGAGGGTCTGCTGTTTTAGCGACAGTTATCTCGATGGATGGGAAATTCCCTTCACAAGATGGAGTTAAAATTTTAATAAAATCAGGAGGGGAAAAGATAGGCTCTCTATTTTTAGGAGAAGGGTTAGAAAAAAGAATCTTAGAAGAAATGGACTCATTATTGAAACTTAGAAAACCAACAATTATATCCTTTAAGTCAGAAAAACAAGATCACCCATGGAAATATGTTGAAGTTTTACTTGAGCCAATATTATCTGAACAAACAGTTTATCTTTTTGGAGCAGGTCATATATCACAGCAATTAGCTTTTCTTGCAAAGATTGTAAAATTTAAAGTCGTTGTAATAGATGATAGAGAGATGTTTGCTAATAGAGAGCGTTTCCCTGATGCAGACGAAATCATTGTTTCAGATTTTGAAGAGGCCTTTAATAAAATAAATATTGACCAATCAAGCTATATCGTCATTGTTACAAGAGGGCATCTATATGACGGCATTGTTCTTGAGAAGGCTATAAAAACTAATGCGCGATATATAGGAATGATAGGTTCAAAAAATAAGATTCGTATTCTTTTTAAAAATTTATTAGAAAAAGGGGTTCCAGAAGAGCAGCTAAAAAAGGTTTATGCACCAATAGGAATAGATATTAATTCAGAAACACCAGAAGAGATTGCCATTAGCATCATTGCCCAGCTTATTAAGATTAGGAGAGAAAAACTGGCATAAAATTTGCTTTTTAATAAAATTGAATTAAATAATTTAAAAAATTTTCTTTAAATTCAATATATTAAATTGTTAATTCAAAAACTTATTGATAAAAATTTGTCCAAAAAAGTAAACAATTTTACAAAAATTGTCTTTAAAAACCTATGATTATATGGTTTTAGTGAAGTAAAAATTATATAAGATATCAAAAAATGCTTGACAAAGAATGGAAATTTTTTTAATCTTTTATTCAATATTTTAAGGGAGGAAAAAATGCTTAAGAAAGATAAAGGTTTTACGCTTATTGAATTAATCATTATAATTGTTATTATAGGTATCCTTGCTGCAGTTGCCATTCCAAGATATCTTGATCTTACCCGAGATGCTGCCGATGCAACAGCCAGAGGCGTACTTGGTGCCTTGAGAAGTGCAAACTCTCTTGTTTTTGCTGATCGTTTAATAAAAGGAACAACTGCAACTTACGGGATGACGGAAATAGTCAATAATTCTAATGTACAAGGAGTTACTTATAATTATAATGCTACAAATTTTACATTAACCGTAGGAGGATTTACATATCTTTTTACCCTTTCACCAACAGTTCTTCAGGCCCCAACAACCTATGGGACATTTTCGGCTGCCACAGGTACTTGGTAGAATAAAACAGTAAAGGAGGGTAAGATGTTAAAAAGGGATAAAGGGTTTACGCTTATTGAATTAATCATTATAATTGTTATTATAGGTATCCTTGCTGCAGTTGCCATTCCAAGATATCTTGATCTTACCCGAGATGCTGCCAATGGAACAGCCAGAGGCGTACTTGGTGCCTTGAGAAGTGCAAACTCTCTTGTTTTTGCTGATCGTTTAATAAAAGGAACAACTGCAACTTACGGGATGACAACAATTGTCCAAAATGCCAATATCCAAGGAGTTACTTATACTTATAATGCTACAAATTTTACATTAACCGTAGGAGGATTTACATATCTTTTTACCCTTTCACCAACAGTTCTTCAGGCCCCAACAACCTATGGGACATTTTCGGCTGCCACAGGTACTTGGTAATAACGGTATTAAAGATCTTTTGATTTTTAGTAGAATGAAAAAGTTAATTTTTCCGAGCCTCCTACTATTTCTCTCCTTCTTTTTTTTTTATGATCTTTTTACAGAGCAATTTATTTTAACAGAGAGAGATCTCACTCCATATTTTATACCACAAAGATATTTCTGGGTCGAAAGTATAAAAAGAGGCGATTTTCCTTTATGGGATCCCTACCAATTTATGGGTCACCCTTTTTTTGCTAATCCACAACATGCAATCCTTTATCCAATAAATTGGTTATTCTTTCTACTTCCATTTGATATTGCTTTTAACATTATTATTGTCCTCCATTTCTTTTTAGGTGGACTATTTGTTTATTTCCTCTTAAGGGATATGGAAGTGAGCCAAAGCGGTTCTTTAATTTCAGGATTAATTTTTATGTTAAGTGGTTACCTTCTCTCACTCCATAGCCTTTTAACGATTTTGCTCTCTGTTATTTGGACACCTTTAATTATAATGTTCTTTAAAAGGACTATTAATCACCCAGGAATAAAAAATGAGATTTTGGTCGGAATTTTTATGACCGTCTCTTTTTTTGGTGGGGGAATTGAAATAGTTTATGGAAATTTCATTGTTCTTTTTATTATGATTATTTTTTCAATTGGATCTCCTTCTCTTTCTTCTTCATTAAAAAGTTTATTCATAAGAATTCGTTCCTTATTTTTCATCTTTTTTGTATTTTTTATTCTTTCCTCAATCCAGCTTATTCCTTTTTTTGAACTATGGATTTACTCAATCAGGGGAGAAGGTATTTCTTATCAGGAAGCAACTATCTGGAGTTTTTCGCCAAAAGATTTTCTACTTTTCTTTTTACCCGATGCCTATGGATATTTCATTGATATTAAAAAATACTGGGTTACGCAATGCTGGTTAAAGACATTGTATACAGGAGGTCTTCCATTTATTTTTAGTTTTATCTTTTTTTTATTCCAAACCCCGAAGTTCCTAAAAGATAAAAAGCTATACCTTTTCTTGATGCTATTTTCTCTTTTTTTATCTTTCGGTAAATATAATCCTCTCTACCCATTGGTTTACCAATATCTCCCCTTTTTTAATGGGATAAGATATCCTGTGAAATTCCTTTATATCTTCATTCTATGTATTTCAATTACAGCAGGTTTGGGTTATGAAAGACTGGTTGAACTTTCAAAAAAAGGTAATAAGAGACTTAATAAATATTTCCTTATATTTGCTATCATTTCTGGATTTATTTTAATTTTATTTATTTTAGGTCATAAAGAGATTGAGACATTTTTGAAGCATAAAGGAATTGATTTTCCTAATTTCAATAACCTCTCTGTAAACCTATTTCATGTTAAAAGATTTCTTTTTTACCTAACTATCTTTTTTCTGATTATCAGAATTGGTTTAGAATTTGGATTGAAAAACTGGGTTTCTGTCATGATTATTTTATTTTTAATAGGAGACCTTTTTGGAAACATGGGTTTTTATGGGAAAGAAAGAACACATGAATACTTTAGAAAAACAAAGATTTTTGAGATTGTTTCACAAGAGAAAGGAATGTTTCGAGTATTTTCCACTCCAAAAACAACAGCCCTTGAAACACCCATAATGATAGGAAATCCAACACCTTTTGATTTAATAAAAGAAAAGCATCTTCCTTCATTTAATCTTTTATATAAAATACATGGTGTATGGGGTATTGATGTACTAAGACCAAAAAGAATTGATGAACTTTATCAATTATGGATATCTGCTTCTTCAATAAGAGAGAATAATCTTGTTGACCTATTGGGTGCAAAGTATATTGTTTCTATAACTCCTATTGAAGGGGATAAAAATTTTGAGCTTATATATGCAAGATTAGAAGGCCTTATAGGCGATCGAGAGAAGCTTCTTCAAGAACCTACAATAAAATTATATAAAAATCATAATTCACTTCCAAGGGCTTGGCTTGTAAAAGAATTTAAAGTAATGAATGAAAAAGAAATCATTGCAATGTTGATAGATAAAAGATTTAAACCCAAAGATGTTGTACTTTTAGAAGAGGCACCAAACTTTCCATCCATAGATAGTGGAGGTGAAGTAGAATTAATTAAGGAGACAAACAATAGATTACTCTTAAGAGTAAAATTAGATCACGATGGTGTTCTTGTCTTAACTGATAGTTATTTCCCCGGATGGAGGGTATTGGTCAACCAGAAAAGGGAGAAGATTCTTCGAGCCAATTATAATTTCAAGGCTGTTGCTTTAAAGGCTGGAATCAATAATATAGAATTTGTTTATGCTCCATTTAGTTTTAAGTTGGGACTTCTTATTTCTCTTTTAGGGATTATTTTTTTAATATGGAGATTATGTTTTTATCGGCTGAATCCAAATAGAAATAAGCCAAGTTAAATGAGGTTGAATCAATAAAATATGAGTCATGGGAATATAGAAAAATTGACTCTCTTGCTCTTAGAAAATGCTTATTCCTATCATAAATATATCTTTGAAGAGATAAAGCCCTTTTTAAGAGGGAAAATCCTTGAGATAGGATGTGGGATTGGGAACTTGACATTTTGGTTAATCCAACATTTGCCTGTTTTAGCCATAGATATGAACGAAGATTATTTAGAACTCATACAAAAAAAATTTGCTAAACATCCTAATTTAATAAATACATTATTATGGGATATTCGTAGAGAACCTCCCAAGGAGATTTATAATCAATTTGATACGATTGTTTGTTCAAATGTATTAGAACATATTGAGAATGATGAATCTGTGCTTATGCGTTTTTATAATCTCCTAAGCAATAGAGGGAGAGTCATTATATTTGTGCCTGCGTTAAAAATCCTTTATAATCAACTGGACCTTGAACTTGGTCATATGAGGCGTTATGGGAAAAAAGATTTATTCTATAAACTTAATAAATGTGGGTTTAAAATATATCAAATAAAATATTTTAATATATTTGGTATTTTGGGATGGTTTATAAATGGAAAGCTATTAAAAAGAAAGATATTGCCAAAAGATCAGCTCTATATTTTTGATCGATTATTTCCATTTTTGATTAAGGTAGAAAAAATATTTCCTAATACTTTAGGTCAATCACTTATTGCTATTGGAGAGAAATGAAAAAACTATCTATCATTATTCCAGTTTATAATGAAGCAAAAACCATTCTTGAAATTTTGCGAAGGGTCAAAGCAACTCCATTCGATAAAGAAATCATTGTGGTTGATGATGGTTCAAATGATGAAACCCATGAGATTCTTAAAAAAAATAGCAATGGGATTAAACTTCTTACTCACACTAAGAATATGGGAAAAGGGGCTGCCATTAGAACAGCTCTTCCTCATGTTACAGGAGAAATAATTATTATTCAAGATGCTGATCTCGAATATCATCCATCGGATTATGGTCTCTTGGTTCAACCCATTCTGGATGGAATGGCTGATGTGGTCTATGGTTCCAGATTTTTGGGAGGGCCTCATAGAGTTCTTTTTTTCTGGCATTTTTTAGGTAATAAGATTCTTACCACCTTATCAAATATGCTTACAGATCTTAATCTCTCAGATATGGAGACAGGGTATAAGGCCTTTCGTTCTGAGATCTTAAAAGGGATAAAAATTGAAAGTAACCGTTTTGGATTTGAACCTGAGGTTACAGCAAAAGTGGCAAAAATGAGATGTAGAATCTATGAAGTTCCAATATCCTATTGGGGGAGGGATTATTCAGAAGGGAAAAAGATTAGATGGAAAGATGGGTTAGCAGCGATTTATTGGATCATAAAGTTCAATCTATTTGGTTAACCTAAATAAGCAACTCGATCGACCTCATTTATGGTTGTTATTCCTTTTAAAACCTTCAAAAGACCATCTTCCCTTAGAGATTTTAATTCAAGCTCTTCACGAGCAACTTCACGGATCATTTGTATAGATGCCTTTTCAGAGATAAGCCGTTTAATCTTTTCATTTACAACCAAGAGTTCAAAAATTCCTGTTCTTCCAAGATAACCTGACTGTTTACATTGCTTGCATCCTTTTCCACGGAAAATAGTTGTTGGAGGGGAAGGGTTTGGAAGTATCTCTCCAAACTCTTTTAGAACCTCTTTTTCTAAAGGAATTGGAATCTTACAATGCGGACAGATTTTCCTTACCAACCTCTGTGCAAGCACACCGATTAAAGACGATGAGATGAGATAGGGTTCAACTCCAATGTCCATTAGTCTTGTAATGGCCTCAGGTGCATCATTAGTGTGAAGTGTACTTAGGACAAGATGGCCAGTGAGGGCTGCCTGGATAGCAATCTCAGAAGTTTCGAGGTCTCGTATTTCACCCACCATTATAACATCCGGGTCTTGTCTAAGGATTGATCTTAGTCCTGTAGCAAAAGTTATTCCAGCCTTTGGATTAACCTGTGTTTGTCGAATAAGTGGTAAGCGATATTCTACAGGGTCTTCTATGGTGATAATATTTTTTTCAGTAGAATTAATGAGGTTAAGACAGGCATAAAGGGTTGTTGTTTTCCCACTACCTGTAGGACCTGTTACAAGAATGATTCCATTAGTTCTTCTTAAGAGTTGCCTAAATTGTTGAAGCATTTCCTCGGAGAATCCTAAATCCTCAAGGGATAAAAGGGGACTTGTTTGATCAAGGAGACGAAGGACTACATTTTCTCCATAAATAGTTGGAAAAGTAGAAACCCTTATTTCAAAACCACGATTTTCCATTCTTACATTAAAATTTCCATCCTGTGGTAGTCTCGTTTCTGCAATGTCCATTTCGGCTAAGATCTTTATTCTTGATGTTAAAGCGGGATGGATCGCTTTGGGTAGAGTAAGGGTTTCAAATAGATAGCCATCAATTCTAAATCGTACCCTTAGATTTTTTTCATCAGGCTCAAGGTGAATATCACTTGCACGATCATGAATTGCTTGCATCATAATGAGATCAAACATTTTTGTCGCAGATGCCTTATCAAATGTTTCAATAGGTTCTTTTGCTTCAAGCTCATAAGTTTTTCGGTAATCTGAAATGTCAGCAGGCATTTCACCTTCATTTTTAAGATCTGATTTTTTTAAAGTATTTTCAATCTTTCCTATTCCCGCTCCATAATGTTGTTCAATAGCTTTCAAAATCTTATTTGCTGTGCTAATGACGACCTCAACCTCCATCTTCGTTCGGTTTCTAACTTCGTCGAGAGCAGGAAGATTTAAAGGGTTATCCATAGCAATGGTCAATGAGTCTCCAATTTTAAAAATAGGAATCAATTTATGTCGTCTTGCAATATCCTCAGGAATAAGCTTTACAACTTGATCATCAATCAGATAAGTGTCAAGATCTACATAAGGAAGATTATAATAACTGGCAAGACATTGGAAGACAACTTCATCCTTCGCATATCCTTTTCGAATAAGGGTTTGCTCAAGTCTTTCTTGGTGAATCTTCTGTTCTTCCAAGGCCTTTTTTAACTGTTCATTAGTAAGGATGCCAAGGTCAACAAGAAATTCACCGAAGTTCTTTTTTTGAATCATATATTCCTCCAGGAAATGGCTAATTTCTTCTCGCAATATCTCTCATATGGCTACTAACCTTTTTTACTAAATCTGGGTAATCTTTTTCAGAAATTTGGATGAATTGTTGATAATGATAAAGGGCCCTTTCTTTATCTCCAATATTTTCATATAGAATTCCTAAATTATAATGGGCTTCTCCATTTTGGGGCTGAAGTGTTAATGCCTTTTGATAAGATTCGATACCCTTCTGCCATTGTCCTATTTTCTTATAGATAATTCCAAGGTGAATATAGCTTTCAACATGATTTGGGTTTATTTCAATGAGTTTCTCAAATACCTCCATTGCCCTTTTATCTTCTCCTTTAAGAAAGTAAAGAATTCCAATATTATTAAGAGCCTTTTCATATCTTGGATTAATTTCAATAGCCCTCTCATAATTTTTTAATGCTCTATCAAAATCACCAATCTCTAAATAAATTAGTCCAAGATTGTTAAAAGCCTCAATATAAGTTGGATCCATTTCGATAACTTTTTGATAAGCCTGGATTGCCTTTAAAAAATCCCTTTGATTGTATAGGGAGGTAGCAAGGTTAAATTGGGAAATAATCTCTTTTTTGTTAAATAAGTCTTTTTTATTTTCTTCCCTGATTGCAATTGATGGAGAATTTTTCTCTTCTTCTTTACTTTGCACGAAAGAAGGAATCTCGTTTTCAACTCTCTTATTTTCGACCTTCTCATTAGCAACAGTATCCAATTTTTTGGTTTCAGCCTTTATAGGGCTTTCAACCTTTTTTTCTTCAATCTTTGGGATTTGTTGAATAGGATTTGTTTTTTCATTTGGAATTCCTTTAGTTCTTTTTGTAATTTCCTGTTGAAAAGTGATATCAGGGGATGGATTTGGAATCAATGGAGGTGTAGGAGGAGTTAGTATTTTCTCAACTTGATTTGTTTTTGCTTCTATGTGGGTAGATTTAGGTTTTGAAAAATACCATGAGAATGATAAAAATAGTATAAATAACAAAATAGAAAAAATCCCTATAGTAGTAGGTGGCAATTTTATTTTTTTAAAACCCTCTTTAGGTGGTTTTATGTCTTTAAAAAAGGGTAAATTTTTTGATTCCTTTAACCTTAACTGTTGTGCCTTTTTAAGCGCATCAATGATGAGACTCATTCTGGTTTCTCCGGATATATTTCTCGTTTAATCTTATTTGATTCATCATAGATAAAAGGGATTTTTGAAATATATGATTTAGAAGAAAGATAAAAAATAATTTGCTCAAAACTTTTATGGGAGAACTCTTTTGCCCAATTTAACCAAGATATTCCACTAAGATTTAAAATTATAAATATAGTCAAAAGAAAAAGAAGTAGGGTTCGCCAAGAAAACTTTAGGCTTGAAAAGATTCTCCAAGGCCTCATTGGTTTAACAATAGCAATTGGTGGTTGGTTTCCTTGGAGCTCTTTTTCTGCCCTCTTGACTAAATCTTTGTCAATCGTAAACGATCCTTGAATATAACCAGCAATAAGGCTTCGATCGCATAGGAGATTTATCAATCTTGGAATACCTTGTGTAATTCTGTAGATTTCTTCAATGGCTGATCTTGAAAATATTAGGTTCCCATTTGAACCTGCTATATTTAATCGCTGATAAATATAGTTCTCCGTTTCTTTCTGGTTTAGGGGAAGAAGTCTATAACGGATTGAAATACGTTGGTTTAGTTGTTTTAATTGAGGAGATCTTAATTTTTCATCCAATTCGAGTTGGCCAAGAAAGACAACCTGAAGCATCTTTTCCTTTTCAGTCTCAAGGTTTGAAAGCATGCGAATTTGTTCCAAAACCTTTATAGAAAGGTTTTGGGCTTCATCAATAATGAGGACAGCATTTTCACCCTTGGAAAGAGTTTCAAGTAAAAATTGGTTGAGAGCATTTATACGGTCATATTTAGTGATACCTTTGGAAACGATACCGAAGTCTTTTACAATGGATTCTAATAGCTTTCCTTCTGAAAGAAATGAATTAAAGATAACAGCTGTTTTGATTTTCTTGTCAAGCCTTTCAAGTAGGGCACGGCATAGGGTCGTCTTGCCTGTTCCTATCTCGCCGGTAATTACAATAAAACCTTCCCTCTGTTCAATTCCATAAATTAGATATTCGATAGCAGTGCGGTGACTTTGGCTCAAGAATAAAAATTGAGGATCAGGTGTTAGAGAAAAGGGTTTTTCTTTTAATCCATAAAAATCAAGATACATAATTTTCTCCTAAAAAGCTCTATGATTAAAGGTTTTCAAGTTTTTAAATTTGAATTTCGCCCCCTAAACCATGACTCCTATACATCTATTTTTTAGTAAAATCTTCTAATTTCTTTCCAACCTGTATAGTTGGGGTAATCATAATAACAAGTTCCGAATTTCTCTTTTTTTGAGCTCTATATCGAAATAAACCTCCAAAGACAGGTATGGATTCAAGAACAGGAACTCCTATATAGGTTTCTTCGTTTTTCTCCTGAATTAGACCTGCAATAATAATGGTCTGACCATCTTTGACCCTAACTGTAGTATCTGTTTCTCTTACACTTAAAAGAGGAAAGGTTGTTCTTCCATCTGGAGTGGCCTTTTCTCCTGTTTTTTCAGTAATACTTGGATGGATATTCATTAGAATTGTTCCATCTTCTGCAATTTGCGGAGTTACATCGAGAATGATACCTACGTCAATGGTCATTGGTTGAATGACCTGAGTTACAGTAGTCTGAGTAGCTATGGCTCCAGTAATGAAAAAGACATCTTGATTTCCAACCCTTATAATAGCTTTCTGATTATTAAGTGTTGATATGGTTGGGCTTGAAAGAACTTTAACATCACCCTGTTCTGATAATGCTTGAATAATATCCGAAAGTGCCACCTCTCCTGCACCAATAGCCAAGGTTCCACCGAAAGGTTTAATCTTAAAAGTCCCAGGTGTGTCAATGGTTGTTCCGGTTGTTGTGTCACTCAATGTAAAACCTCCAGATACTCCAGGGTAACCAGTTGTTCCTGCCTTGTTTGTTAGTCCCCAGGCAAGATTAATTGATCTTGGAAGTGCTTGGATAACCTTCCAATTGATCCCTTCCTTATTTTCATCAGATAGTATGACTTCAAGGATCTTAGCCTGGATGGTAACCTGCCTTTGAGAACTTCCTTCCATGGTTTCTAAGTAAGAAGCTATTCTATTGAGGTTGTTAGGATAATCTGTAACAAGAATTACTCCTGTAGATTTGTTAATAATTAGTTTTTTACCTTTATCATCAACACGTGTCCATGCCACCTTTTCTGCCTCTTGAGAACCATTTTTTTTCTCCTCAACCGAGCCAAAAATCATTGTTTCAAGCCCCCTTTGAATTTCTCTCTATAAGTCCATTTCATCTACACTTACAAGATCACTATAACCTGTTCTTCCCCCTGGGACTGTAGTTGAGACCTGCTGGCCAGGTATAACAGGTGTCTGTAATCCCCCTCCAGTACTCGCATAAATCTCTCTTTTTCCTGTACGACGTGTTGAAAGGTAGTTGAGGGTAAAGATCCTTGTTTCCATCTGGGGTCTCATAATCTTTATAAATTTATCTTCTATGCGATAGGTCCAACCAAGTGGTGAAAGAATGGCATCCAAAGCCTCTTTCAATGTAACTCTTTTTAAATCAATGGTTACTTTGCCACTCAATTCAGGATCCATGATAATGTTATAATCTGTCTCTTTAGAGAAGGCGAGAAGTATATCCTGAACATTTAAATCCCTTGCATAAAATGAGTAAAGTTTTTCTGGAATCTTCTTTTGCTCCTCTTTCTGTGGGACGACAATTTCTTTGAGTCTTTCCTCTTTAGGTGTCTCAATTTTTTGAGCTTCAATCCTTTGAGATGGCAGAGTCACTCTTTCTTTCTTCGGGGGTGAAGCACAGCCCGAGATTATTAAACCAATGAATATTGGGATGATTAAAAATTTATTTCTCATTTCTTTCTCCTTTTTTATTTATGCTTAATGTTTTGTTCTACCGTTATCTTTAACGGATTTTGATCGAGTAAAATGGTTCTTCTTTTTTCTCCTTTACCTAAAATGACCCGATCAGATTGAATATCAATGACCTTCTCACCGTTAATCTCATCTCCAATAGTCAAAACCTTTTGGTCGATTGAAGCCAACCTGATATGTTCACTTATGAGTATCGCTTTTAGCTTCAATGGAATTTCTTGTGGTTTTATCGTTTGAGGTTTTAACTCAGAGATTGATTCAATCTTTTTCTCTTTTTGAGGAACAGTTTCTTTTGAGAGATGTCGGATTCCAGAAGGTAGGGCGAAGGGGTCCCTGAGGGAAGAAGAGAAATTCCTCTTAATTTGTGCATTTACGAAATTCTCTTCATTAAAATTATTAAGAGAGAAAAGAAATAGAAGAGCAGAGATCAAACCCAAAATTATTTTTTTGTATACCATCATCTTTTCCCCCTATTTTGAAGAGCCATATAAATACTTATATTTAGATTTGCCCTTAAAAAAGGGTAAATCTCTTCATTCCTTTCTAACTGGAGATAATCTATATAAATAAGTAAGGGAAGGTTTGAAATGCTTTTTAAATAATTCTCAAGCCTTGAGAATGTTGAATGAAGAATAAGTTGTATATTTAATCTTTTTAGGGGTAGGCCTATTTCAACTTCTGTTTTTGCTATGTCTGTTTCTTCAATAGGTTTAATAGATATAATCCTCATTCCTATTGGTTCGCTTTCTTTTGCAAGGTGATTTAGGAAAACTCTAAATTCATTTCCCTTAAGCGTCTTTTCACTTATTCCTTTTAGTTTGTTCTCAAGGTTTTCTAATTTTTTATCAATGTTTTCCATTCCCTTTGTTAATAGGGTAAGTTCTTGGAGTTTAAGTTCCGTGGCCTTAATTTCTCCCTCCAGTGCCTTTACTCTTCGACTCCTTGGTGTAAAATAAAACAGGTCAAAGATATAGAAAGAAATGGCTATCAAACCTAAAACTAATAAAATTTTCTCTCTTTTTTTTAGTCTCATAACCTCCAAACCTTTCTTTTATGGTACTTTGTCTTGTAAAGGTTCCATAGGTGGCAAAATATCACAGATGATTTCGAATTGGGCTGAAAACTTGTTATAAGATTTATTCTCATTTGTGGATAATAATTTTACATTCTTAAATCTTGGCAACTGTTCGAGGCCTTCAATAACCTTTGAGATAGCCGAAAGAACTTGAATATCATTCCCAAATGCAAGTCCTGATAAGTATAGAATTCTTTTTTCATCATCTGGAGATTTTGCCTCTTTTAGTTTTGAGGATTTTAATTCAAACTTTGGGTTTTTGGTTTCAGAAGTTATTTCCAAGGAAGTAAGGCTTACATTTGGAGGAATCATTTCGCTTATCTTAATTAAGATTTCCTCATAGTGAATAGGCTTTCCAATAGAAGAGGGCAAAATGGATAGATCCCTTTTTATCTTCTCCTCTTTTTCTTTAAGTTGTCTAAATTGAAAAACCATTGATTCAAGTTTTTTCAATTTTTCCATCCTATCTTTTTGGTCTCTTTCAAACTTTGCCAATTTAGTTTCTGTTTGCCAAATCATAAGAATATAAATAAGGATAGTAATTAAAGGGATACCAATTGAGACGATTTTATCAAGGGGAAATCTCTCCCAAAAATAGAGTTTCGGGGAAAGAAAATCAATCTCCTTTGGTTTTGAGAGAGAAGCACCAAATGATGTCGAAAAAGTTGATCCCATTTGCTCAATCAGATTTGAATCAACATTTTTGGGATCATAAAGAATTTCTGATAGAGGATTAAAATGTTTAACTGGTATTCTAAGTTCACGCTGTAGATAAGATGAAATATTTTTTAAATTTGATCCTCCTCCACAGATAAGCATACGGTCGATATGCTCTCCGTAGAATTGGGTTCGATAGTATTCAATAGATAGATTGATTTCAGAAATCCACCTCTCTAAGATAGGTCTAATAATGAATAATAATTTGGAAGGGTCGATAGGCCCAATTTCTTTTTTAATAGAAGGAGAATCTAAAGGGATTCCAATTTCTTCCTTTATCCTCTCTGCAGCTTCAAACTGAAGATGAAGGTCTTCTTTAGAAGGAATCTCTTCCATTATAGCTCTTGTTAAATCATCACTGCCTGGTGTAAATTCTCGAGCAAACTGAATGATTCCATCTTTAAAAATGAATAGATTTATCTTCTTTGCCCCAAAATCTAAAAGTGCAAGTGTTTCTCCTATCTTTGTTTCTTCAAAAAAAATCAGGGCATTCCACAGTGAGAATGCCTCAACCTCAAGATGTTCGACCTCGAGGCCTGCATCCGAAGAGATTTTTAGTATTTTTTCAATATTTTCCGAAGGGCAGGAAACTATTAAAAGATCAAGCTTTTTAGCTTTATCCTGAGTAAATTGATCAATGATATGATAACGAAAGGTTGCCTCTTCAGGCGGGTAAGGGAGATAGGCTTTCATTTCCCACTTGATAGCTTCCGTCAATTCATTCTTAGGAATCGATGGCATGACCATCCTTCTTAGTTGAATCCCAGGGCTTGATAAAGTTAATTTAATTTTTTTACTTTTTATACCTTCATCTTCCATAAGAAGTTTAAGAATTGAAGAGATTGCTCTTACATCTTCTTGGTCTATTCCTTTAGGGATCTTTTTAATAGCTAAGTGACTTAGAAATGGTCCTCTCGATGTCTTTTTTAATCCTAAAAGTTTTATGGAATGTGAACCAATATCTAAGGTTATAATTTCTTTCATGTTAAAACCTCAAAATCATGATTAACAACCTGGAAAACCGTCACCTTCTGAATCGAGATTAAAATTGTAATTATTGCCTCCATTGTCGTATAAAATAACGACCATACTTCTGAGATTGTTTACAATCATTGTAAACCAAATAGATACAGAAATTGTTTCTCCCGAATTAATAGTATGTAATGAATTAAAAGGTTCTGGAGAGCTGCCATTTTGATAATTTCCGTTGTATCTTAAAATGCCACTTAAATATATTCTTTGAATATGACGAGTCGGAGGATTTTGAACCCAATTGGACTGAAAAGCATTTAATATAATGTTTGAAGAACTAAGATTTTTTATATAAAAATTAACGACTGTAACTGTTTGTTTTCCAATTGTCTGGGTCGTTTGGCATGGAGGTGGACGATCAGGATCAATAATTAATCCAGCTTTACTAACAAACTGTGTTAAGTTTGATACTGTTATTTGTCTCTGACTAATATTTTGGATTATACCTCTTGAAGTAAGTCTGTCAGTTGTGCTGTCATAGATGAGACTGAACTGTCCATCTCCAAGACTTTTCGTAATGCCATTAAGATTATTAAGCTGTGAGGGTGTTGTCCAGCTATTATCTGATGCGTATCGGATAGCAAACTCCACTCCTGACTGAGCAATGAAAAATGCCTTATGAGAGCTCAAGATTAAAGAGATGGACTTCTGTTTGGTTGGGATTAAGTAAGTAAAGAAATAACCAATTGAAACCATAACTAACATAGAAACTATTAGGAAAAGCACAGAGATGCCTCTGGATTTCCTTAAGAATGATATCGAAAAAGTAAGTGTCTTATTTATCAAATTTTTTCTCAACTACTTAAATCCTCCTTCCAATTACCAAAGAAGTTTTTATAGATTGAACTCGCTGAAAGATTCTTTGGATAGACCTTTGTCTGTAAAGTTATATTTTCTCCTGTATTAAGTGAAAGTGTAAGTTGTAATGTAATCTCATCATTTCCCCCTGTTTCTCTTGTTACTAAAAATGAGGAGACATTTGATGCAAGCAGACTTGTTACTGAAGGAGATGTTTTAACCTTCTCCAATCTATTCCCATTAAGTCTATATGTTAAATTTTCATCAGAAGAGTCTCCTCCTGTTGGATTTGTCCTCTGAAATACAATTGTGTTTCCAGAGCCACCAGAGATAGGTGTTGTAATAGTTTTTGCATCCCTTATATCTCGACACATCCTTTCAAGAGCCAATTTTGCTTCCTCGTATATTGTTTGTTGATTGGCACTCATCGTATAGATTTTCAGACTATCGATGAGAAATTTTATTGTGATTACTGATATAAGGGATAAAATAACAATAACAATAATGATCTCTACAAGTGTAAAACCCTTTGATTTCCCCACTAACTTACCTAATATTTTAAATTCAATCTTTAGCTCATGAATCCTTGACACCTTGAATCCTCTTAATTACGGAAATTTTGTAACTACTGAATATATCTCATATGTATCGTTTTGGGGATCCTTTACACGAACTAATACCCTTTTATATCCTTGATCAGAAGCTGATTGGATAAAATTGTTATCAACCAAGAGGATCTCCCATTGCCATTCATAACCCGAATGCCCAGAAATTGGGGTATAGGGTGTAAGTGGCGTTGGATTTAAATTTGAATCATCATATTGATATTTCATAAACTCTTCCATTTTTTGATGGGCAAGATATATTGCCATGGCAGCCATCTCAGGTTTTGTTGTTGCTTTAATCCCAGTAATAAAAGGCATTATAATAGCTGGTATAAGAATTGCTGCCAGCACAATCAAAATAATTATTTCAATAAGTGTAAAACCTTTAAAGTTATTAACTCTCAATTAAGGGTCACCTTACCTGTATAGTTTTCGACGCTAATAGTTTTAGTTCCTTCAATTCCACTAATAATTAATGAACCATCCCCTACCTCAAAGGTTGGTTCACCTAAGGAATTGAATTTAATCGTTAGGTTTTTACTAATCGATATTCCTGAAGGTAGTCTTCCAGAAGGATCATATTGACTTGAAGGACTAAAGGTATATGAATTTGGGTTCGATGTTGAGAAGATGATTCTTTTTGAAGTTCCTGTTACCATTGCCAATTCCTGTGTATATCGAATATCTGAGGCAATCATTAATGAAGCCCCTTCAAGAGAGGCCTTTTCAGAAGGAATAGACCCAATCTTTGGAATGGCTGTAGCCGCAAGTATGCCAACAATAACAATGACTATAGTTGTCTCTATAAATGAAATTCCCTTTGTATTTAAAATATTGTCTTTAGATTCTTGAAATTTTTTGAGCCTAAGATTCATCATCTGTTCTCCAAAAAATTACCGAAACAGAGATGCCAAATTCCACCAAGGAAGAAAGACAGCCAATGCAAGAAAGAGAACAACCACTCCCAATATAAGTGTTAGAGCAGGTTCGAGATAAGTTGGAAGTTTCTTTAATGCATTGTCAATTTCTATATCATAGTATTCTGTAACCCTCATCAACATCTCATCCAATGCCCCTGTTGTTTCTCCAACAGATATCATCTGCACTACAAGGGGAGTAAATAAGCCACTCTCTTTAATGGCATTAGATAAGGTGTTTCCCTCCAAGACTCTACGGCTAATCTCTTCAATAGATTGAGAAAGAATCCTATTATCAACTGTCTTAGAAGTTATTTCGAGAGACTGTAAGATTGGGATACCACTTCTATTTAGAATTCCAAAGGTATAAGAGAATCTTGTAAGAGCAATCTTTAAAAAGAGAGGTCCAAGAATTGGAATTCTTATTTTTAATTTATCCCAAAAATATTTCCAATCTTCTGTTTTTGAAAATCTTTTTATGGATATTATGCATCCAAAAATTATAATCAAAACTACATACCAGTATGAATGAAATAGTTTGTTAATCATTATCATGATTCGAGTTGGAAGTGGAAGGGGTGTATTAAATTGTTGAAATGTAGCTGAAAATCTTGGTATGACAAAACTTATCAGAATCGCAAAGGCAATAATCACAGAGATAATTACAATCTTCGGGTAACGTGTTGCTTCTTTTAGTCGTTGACGAGTTCTTAATTCACGTTCTCCAAGACTAACAAAACGATCGAGAGATTCACCCAATCTACCAGATGTCTCACCAGCCTTCACCATATTGACAAAAATGGAAGAAAAGGCCTGGGGATATTTAGACATCGCACCATGAAGTGTATTTCCTGCTTCAATATCCTTACATACCTTATATAATATCTCACTAAATTTTTTATTCTCAATTTGATCTTTAATACTTGAAAGACTTGTTAGAATTGGAAGTCCAGCTTTATAAAGAGTTGATAATTGTTGACTAAAAAGCAAAAGGTCTTCAAGGTGAATCTTCTTCAGGCGATCGATAAAATCTGAAAATGCAAATGAGGCTTTATCTCTAACTTCTTCAATCGAGATAGGAAAGTATCCAAGACGATAAAGCTCGTCTCCTGCAATCTCCATTGAGGGAGCCTCTATTGTTCCCTGAACTGCCTTTCCAGATCTATCTCTTACTCTATACTTAAAATTAGTCATTGAATGAGTCCTATCAGCTGTTTTTTTAAAATTTTTTACCTATTCAAGATAGCTTTTTATCTTATTAATCAACTCATCGATTTCAAATGGTTTTGTAAGATATTCATTTGCTCCTGTTTCCAGGCCAAGGATCTTATCCTTTTCTTGAGTCTTTGCAGTTAGCATAAGGATTGGAATATGTTTATATCTTTCGTCAAATTTTAGTAATCGACAAACTTTATATCCGTCGAGCTTTGGTAGCATCAGGTCAAGAATAATAAGATCCGGATTCTCAGTTCTTGCCTTATTTAAACCATCCTCACCATTGTAAGAAGTAAGAACCTGATAGCCTTCCATTTCAAGTGGAAATTTAAGTGTTTCCACAAGGTCAACCTCATCATCAACAACCAAAATCTTTTTATTATTCATGATTTAACCTCCCAAGCGTTCTTTCGCTTTCCTGAAAAGTTCTGTTTTTGTAAGTGCCTCTTCAGGATATGTTGCAGTTCCAACTTTTATAGTTATTGAAGAACCATTTTCTTTATTAAAATGAATCTTTCCAACATCCTCTATCCTTTGTTTTATTACCTGGGTCCCTTTTAGATCGGCCTCACACAATGCCGCCAATATTTTTTCTTGCTCCCGCCTTAATAGTACATCTGCTCTTCGGCAGAGGCATTGTTTTACAACATCCTCTAATTGGTCAAATAATTCCTTTTTTACCTCTCCTGTGTTGTTTGATATTTTTATTAGAAGAAGACTTAGAGGAGAATGATTTTCCTGGGCACGATGGAATTCTCTATCCAAAATGGCTCTAAAGTTAGGTTCTCTTCTTTCTCCCTCTGAAATAGGTAAGCTAAAGGTAAAAGTGCTTCCTTTACCAAGTTCACTTTCCACCCAGATCTTTCCATAATGTGCCTCAACTAAACCTTTTGTAATCGCTAAGCCCAATCCTGTCCCTCCTGTTGTTCGATGCATAGAGTCTTCTACTTGATGAAATTTTTCAAATATCGCCTCTAAGTGCTCTTTGGGAATTCCAGGCCCATTATCTTTTATAGACACAGAAACCATTCTTCCATGATCTGGATCTCCTTCTTTGTAGAAGGGTTGTGCAAAGATTTGAATCTTTCCACCATTGGGAGTAAACTTAATGGCATTTCCTAAAAGATTTATTAAGATCTGTTCAATCTTTTCAGGGTCACCATAAACAGGAGGAAGGGATTCGGATATGTTTAATTCTATATCAATCGATTTTTCATCTGCTTGAGGTTTCAGGGAGGCAGCAACCAATTCAATAAGGTTTTTCAGCTCGATGTTTTGGAACTTCATATTCATTCTTCCTGATTCAATTCTGGATAGATCAAGAAGATTATTCAGAATGTTTGTCAAACGATTAATATTTCTTTCTGCCATAGTTAGGAATTTATTCTGCGTCTCATTGATCTGGCCTGTTTTTCCCTTAAGAATTAGCTGAATAGCATTTTTGATTGAGGCAAGAGGAGTTCTTAATTCATGAGATGCAATAGAGACAAATTCTGATTTAACTTGATCAATTCTCTTCAGCTCTTGATTGGCCTTTTCTAATTGTTCAATATAATCTTTCATCTTTAAAAATCGTTGTTTTTCTTCAAGAACCTTCTTCAATCGAAGGACCATTTCATCGAGATTAAGGGGCTTAGTTATATAGTCACTTGCCCCTTCTTTCATAGCCTCAACTGCTGAGTCAATTGTTCCATGACCTGTCATTAAAACGGTAAGGATTTCAGGACGTTTTTTTGATATTTCTTTAATTAATTGTAATCCGTCTATATTGGGCATCTTAAGATCTGTTAGAATAAGATCAAAGTTTTCTTGCTCGATTTTCTTTAATGCCTCTTTTCCATCAATTGCTTGATCTACCTTGAAGCCTCCCATTATGGTAAGGGCCTTGGATAAAAAGTCTCTAATCTCCTTTTCATCATCAACGACCAGAATTCTTCCTTCCATATCTTATACCTTTTCCCTTGGATTCATAGCTGTTTTCCCTGATAACCATTCATCAAGGGCATCTTTTTTAAATCTCCAACTTCCACCCACCTTTCTGCCAGGGATTTCTCCTTTTTTTGCAAGTCGGTATATAGTTCTTACATGGACACTTAAATATTGAGCTGCCTCACGAGGAGTTAGAATCTCCCTTGTATAAAGTTCAATTTTTGGGGGTTGAACTTTAGATTCTAATTTCATTTTTCAATTTCCTTTCATCTCTTAGTTCAATATTTATTAAAGAGTTATAGGATCTTTCCATTTTTATCCTTACCAATCCAAAACTTCTCGAACCTTGCGGGCAAGCATTGATGGTGAAAAAGGTTTTTCAAGAAAAGCCATCCCTATGTTCAATATTTTATGTTTGATAGCCATATGATCAATATATCCAGAGGTGAAAAGAATTTTTATTTGAGGCAACAATGGTTTGACACGTTCAGCAAGTTCAAGACCTCCCATTTGTGGCATGACAATATCTGTAATAATTAAATTCAACTCATCATTTTTATAAGTCTCCAAGATTTTTAATGCCTCATTTCCATTTGAGGCTTCAATTACACAATAACCCTGATCTTTAAGCACACGGCTGGCAAAATTGCGAACCAAAGGCTCATCTTCAACGAGTAGGATGGTTTCTTTTCCTCTCGGTAAGTAACCAATTTCATCTTTGAGGGGAAGACTTCTTGGTTCCTCTTCATCTCTTGGAAAATAAATTTTAAAGGTAGTTCCCACTCCTGGTTCACTATAAACCATAATATGGCCATTAAACTGCTTCACAATTCCATATACAGTCGAAAGGCCTAAACCAGTCCCTTTACCTGGACTTTTAGTTGTAAAAAAAGGTTCAAAAAGATGAGCTTTAATTTCTTCAGTCATTCCAACACCAGTATCACTAATAGCAATCATCACGTACTTACCTGGAGGAATTATTGAATGACTAAGTGTATTTGCGTTTTCAAAAATAATATTTGATGTTTCTATGACAAGTTTTCCTCCTTGGGGCATAGCATCTCTTGAATTAACAACCAGATTAGCAATTACCTGTTCAAACAGACCTGGATCTATTTTCACTGAGACTTTATCTTGCGAAGGGATAATGATGAGCTCAATATTTTCTCCTATCAGACGTCTAATCATTTTATCCATATCCAAAAGAATCATATTTAGATTGACTGTTTGGGGATTTTGAGGTTTTCTTCGAGAAAATGTCATTAGTTGTCTAATCAATTTAGAGGCACGTTCAGAGGCTTTCTTAATTTCGAGGAGGTCTTCATAAATGGGTTCGTTATGAGATAATGTTTGAAGTGCTAATTGAGTATACCCAGCGATGGGAGTGAGTAAATTATTAAAATCATGCGCAATACCTCCTGTTAAACGACCTATAGCTTCCATCTTTTGGGCATGGCGAAGTTGTTCCTCAAGGGCAGAGATTTCTTTTTCTGCCCTTTTTTGTTCCGTAATATCATTGATGATAACTACAGAGAAGTTTTCAATTTCTTCTCCCTTGTTGTATTTTTTTGTAACAATGGGACGGAATTGAATATGGAGAAAACGATTGAGTATTTTGTCCTCAACTTCTTCTTCAGAGGATTTTCCTTCGATTACCGTTTCCCATGCCTTTACCCAGAATCTTTTTAAATAACAATCAGGATCATTACACTGAGGATGAATCAGCTCATGAAATTCTTTACCTTTGACTTCAGAAACCTTGCTAAGATTCCAATTTTCTACTGCACGATTTGCCCTAAGCACTTTTCCTTGATGATCAAAGATACAGATAATTTGTGGAAGTGAATCAACAGTAGATTCCCATTCTCGTTTCGCCCTTCCAATAAGCAGGAGGCTTTCTTTTAAGGATTCTTCCAATTGCTGACGTTCTAAAATCTCCTGTTTTAGCTTTTTGTTTGTCTTTTCAAGTTCCTCAGTTCTTTCCAAGACCCTATGTTCAAGTTCTTTATGAGATTTCTTAATAGCCTCTTCAGCCCTCTTTCGTTCTGTTATATCATGCAATATAATTACTTTACCTTTAATATGATGATACTTATCGAATATAGGAATTAATCGTAATTCAAATGAAAAGCCTTCTTTATCTATCTCTATAGATGTTTCTTTTAGGAAATCCAGTTTAAACTGATTCCACCATGGAGACAATATATTTTTCGCTTGTTGCCCAATGATTTTAGAAGAGTGGCCAAAAAGTTTTTCTCCAGAGGGATTTATATCTACGATTAAATTCTGGAGATCAAGAACTAAGATTGCATCACTTATGTTTTCTATCACCATATCATGGGCTAAAGGAACTACTTTAAATAGTTGGAATCTTAAAAGACCGCAACCGAAAGAGACTCCTGTTAGGCTAAAAGCAAAGGGAGTGAGATCCAAATTGGAAATGGGGGTCAATTTGATAAGGTATAGAATATTTCCGATCCATGGAGCCAATATGCCGACCAGTATTGATATTATCTGTCCTTTATAAATATGAGGGGAATTAATTATATTTTTTATAAGAAAGAAAGTGCCCCAAAAAAGGAGGATATAAGAGTAAAAAATATAGAAAATGAACCAGGGGCCATAGGTTGATGCCCGTATCAATAGGCCATTGTCAATTTTTAATGAATGATAACTCCAAATTAATCCGTGCCATTCATTCGTCCATGTTAAGAATAAAGAGAAAATTGGAATTAGTGAGATAAGTAAATAGTGTCTCTTTTTTAGGGCTTCTTTTTTTTGAGTATATTGGTAGGAAAAGGTAATCCAAAAAAGAGGTATGCTTATGACTCCTAAGTATTTTATTTTAGCCCAGATAATTTTAGTATTAAGATCTAATGCTCCAAGTTCAAATGAGTAAGTCAATGACCATATTATGCAGGAAACTAAAAGCAGCATGAAGGATTTTTTCCCAGGGGAGAAACACCTTCTAAGAATAGAGATTAGGATGATGATTAAAACCAATGAAACAGTGATTAAAAGAATTTGAAATGGTTTTAAGATCATAACAAATCTTTATTTTGCAATTTTTATTCCTAATTGTTCGGAATTTTCATAAATAGTTTTATATCTTACGATTTTTACAATAATTTTTTGAATTAAAATATGGATAAAGAGAGGAAAAAGAGGATTTTTTTTGACTTTAAATTGAACAATTTTTAATAAATTTTGTCAAAAAGTGACAATTTTGCACTATGTTCTCTTTTTTAGTTCAGAAAGAATCTTTTCAGGAGTTATTGGTAGGTCTTTTATTCTTACTCCAATAGCGTCATAGATTGCATTTGCTATTGCAGGGGCTGTTGGAACAAGGCCTGGTTCGCCTATACCCTTTGCCCCAAAAGGTCCATATGGATCATCAGTTTCTACAACAACAGTTTCAATATTAGGTACATCTTTAGCTGTAAGAATTTTATAATCAAGGAAGTTTGGATTCATAACTTTGCCATTCTGAAGAATCAATCTTTCCGTTAAAGCATAACCTATTCCCATTAATGCTCCACCGAATACCTGACCTTCGAGGAGCATAGGATTTATTGCCTTTCCAACATCATGGGCTGCGATATATCTTAGAATTTTCACTTGGCCTGTCTCTTTGTCAACCTCTACTTCCACCCCATGGGTCCCATAGGCATAGGTAACTGAGAGATTCCCTTTAAACTCCTTATCAAGATTTTCATTTTGAGGGTCGTAGAAATACTCAGCCATCACCATGCTACCCCCAGTAGTGTAATGGCTTGCTCTTAATATCTTTCCCAAAGGAGACTTCTTTTCAGGATCAATTTTTGAGTAGACAAATCGATCCCGAATCTCTAAATTTTCAGGAAGCTCTCCCAAGGATTTGGCTGCGACCTCAAGAATCTTTTCTTTTATTTTTCGAGCTGCCCCTCGAGCCGAGTTACCTGCTACAAATGTCGTTCGACTTGCATGGGCTCCAACATCCCAGGGACAAACATCAGTGTCTGTATGGATAACAACAATATCTTCAACCCTTACTCCGAGTTCTTCTGCTACAATCTGAGCAATAACTGTATCGGCTCCCTGTCCCATGTCAGTTGCTCCGGTAAATACATTCACTGTTCCAAAGTCATCTATCTTAATGATCGTTCCACACCCATCTGATTTATAAACCCTTGCCCCTCCACCTACATGAATCATTGATGCCATTCCGATACCCCTTCCATTCCCTCTACCATGGTTTTGGCGCCAATCGAGTCTCTGAGCAACTGCATCAATACATTCTCTCAATCCACAGGTTTGAACCTTAAACTTCTGAGGTGTGATTTCTCCTGGGGTATTGGCATTTATTAATCTAAAATCGAGGGGGTCTATTCCAGCCATTTCTGCAAGGATGTCAATCTGAGAATCAATGGCAAAGGTGGCTTGGGGATTTCCATATCCTCTCATGGCTTGAGAGTAAGTATTATTGGTATAGACACATTTAGCAATGTAACGGACATTTGGAATTTTGTATAGAGAAGATATGGGCATCATCATTACCGAAGGGGTAGTTGCTCCCCAAGAGGTATAGGCACCATTGTCCAGAATCATCCTCACATCCCGAAAAGTAAGTTTTCCTTCTTTTGTACAACCTTGAGCAATATCAATAATGGCAGGTTGACGTGGAGAGGTAGCAAAGAATTCTTCTTCACGGGTAAACACAATTTTAACAGGTTTTCGAGTCTTATAGGCTAAAAGAATAGCAATATATTCAAATGCGTAGGTATCGAGCTTACTCCCAAAGCCTCCTCCAATGGTCGTTTTAATGATTCGCACCTTTTTCCCTGAAAGTCCCATTGCAGTTAGGGCCTCTGTAAAGTCTCTCTGAGCAAGCGAAGGTATCTGCGTATTGGCATACATCGTCAAATTATTCTTAAGATCGAATTGGGCCAAACAGCCACTTGTTCCCATACAACAGTGAGTTACCCATGTCACCTTAAAGCGATCCTCTGCCACAAAGGCCGAGTTTTTTCTTGCCTCCTCGACATCACCTGCTACTAATCTCCATGGAAGGTTGAGAATATTTGTTGGTTTTTTTTCTTTTCCTCCTAAGTGTTCTTCATGGATTAGAGGAGCTCCTTCTTTCATTGCTTCCTCTGGGTCAAAAACTGCTGGAAGGATTTCGTATTCCACCTTGATAAGATCGATTGCTTCTTCAGCAATTTCTGGGTCAATAGCTGCTACAGCTGCCACTTCATCCCTACAAGATCGAACCTTATTTGCCTTTAGAGGAGTATTATCTTTATAAAAACCAAACTTAATAGGAGGAATATTATAACCAGTTAAAATTGCTTTAACTCCTAAAAGTCTTTCTGCTTTTGATGTATCAATATTGAGAATTCGGGCATGAGGATGAGGACTATAAAGAATCTTTCCATAGAGCATACCTGGAATCTTAAGGTCTTGAATATATATTGCCCTTCCTGTTGCCTTCTCCTCTGCATCCAGCTTTGGTATCCTTTTTCCAACATTTATCAACTCTTCCATGATTCCTCCTCGTTTTAAATGGCAAAGGACATTTATCTTAGTTCATAGCTTTTTTCTATATTGAATCGTGTAACAAAATCCTATTTCTTTTTCGTTATGCTATGGTTTGCTCGTAGATTTAATTGCCTGAATGATTTGGATATAACCAGTGCATCGGCATATGTTTCCTGCAATTCCATTCCGTATTTCTTCCTCGGTTGGATTTGGATTCTCGTCAATTAAGGCCTTTGCAGAGAGGATCATTCCAGGCGTACAAAAACCACATTGAATAGCTCCATATTCAATGAAGGCTTTCTGAATAGGATGAAGATTACCTTGTGGATCCAATAATCCTTCTATTGTTGTAACCATCTTTCCATCAACTTCCATAGCCGGATAGATACATGAATTAATGGTTTTTCCATTTAACAAAACAGTACATGCTCCACATTCGCCCATTCCACAGCCTTCTTTTGTCCCTGTCATCTCGAGTTTATCTCTTAATAATCTTAGAAGTGTAAGATGAGGTTCAATCTCTATTTGAACAGGTTCACCATTTAAAAAAAATTTTATAAGCTTTTTCATTCATCGCTCCCCTTTTTCATCATTAGAAATTATTTATTATTTTTACCATTGTCTTATCGGAGGAACTTCTTCTGGTCTAAGGATTCTCTCGATACATCTCATGGCCATTCTTTTTACATAAACTCCTATCATTTCTCTCCTATACCATGCCTCTCCTCTCATGGTATCCCTTGGTTGGGACTCTTTCATAGCTATCTGAGAAACTTCCTCTATTAATACTTTACTTAATTTTTGTCCTCTGATTAACTCCTCTGCCCTAAACATCCTTATGGGCGTTGGAGCGGCAACTCCTAAAGCAATTCGAAACTCTTTACAGATTAAATCTTCTTTTTCAAGATGTTGAAGGATTGTAGAGATATTTTTTTCTGGGGATAAGATTTCAGGAGAAGATATAGTAGAGCGATTCAATGAAATTAAAACTGCAATCCCAACAATTGGAAGATCTAAGGCTTGTCTTCTTTGGTGTTTCCAGTATGAAGAGCCAGTGTTTGGAAGGGGTTTAGGAATATATATCTCTGTTAAGATTTCTCCACGTTGGAGCACTGTTTCTCCAGGACCTGTAAAAAACTGGTGAATAGGGATTATCCTTTCCGACTTTAAAGACTTTAGTTTTAATTGTGCATCCAAAACAAGCAGGGGTGGGGCAGTATCGCATGATGGAGCAGCATTACATATATTCCCAGCTATTGTACCAACATTTCGAATCTGAATCGATCCAAGAACATCTACAGCATCACTAAGGGCCGAAAACTGCTTACGAATCAAATTTGATTTCTCAATCATACGATGGGTAACCAAGGGACCGATCTTTAAAGCCCCATTAAATTTTATTTCATCCAACCCTTGAATACCATTTAAGGAGATCAGGATATCTGGTGAAATTTCATTCTTTTTAATCATCACCATGACATCGGTCCCCCCTGCAATCACAACTGCCTTCTCTCCATACTGACTGAGGAGTGAAAATAATTCATCCATTGTCTTTGGTATTAAATAATCGAATCTTTTCATCTCAAATTCCTTCAACAGATATACCTGTCTCTTTTTCAGGCAGGGGAATAATAAATACAGGTTTTCTCGTTCGATCAAGAACCGAACGGGCAACGCTTCCAAGGAAGGTTTCCATGAGAAATCCTTTGCCATGGGTTCCAAGGACAATAACATCACATTCTTCATCTTCAGCAGTTCGAATGATCTCCTCAACAGGATAGCCTGTCTTAACAATAATTTTAGATACAAGATCAATACATGGTATTCCGGTTTGGGATTCCCTTTTACAAAAGTTTTCTAACCTTTCCCTAATGCGTTTTGCTGTTTGATCTTGTTCCTTTTTCATCTTTTCTTCCCATTCTGATTCGTCTTCAAATGGCATTACATAGTGCCTTACATAGGGAGGTACTGGCTCTATTGCATGAAATATCACAATCTTTGCATCATGCCTCTGTGCTAAATCTATTGCATAACGAAATGCATAGGCTGAGTTTTCACTTAAGTCTGTAGCATAAAGAATTTTTTTAATTTGTTTAATCATGGAATCCTCCTTTAAATAAATTTTTTAAATTATTTTACTAAACTTGGTAAAAAGAGAACAATCTTTGGGAAGATCATAATTATTACCATGGTTACACAATATGCAGGAATAAACCACATGACGCCTTTAAAGACAATAGACAAGGGGATGTCGTCAGACATTCCAGAAACTACATAGGCACATATTCCAACAGGAGGAGTTACTGCTCCCATTGTAGTGACCACAGTTAGAAGACATCCAAACCATATAGGATCATAACCCAACTTTACTGCAATTGGGAAGAAGATAGGGATAGAAATCAAAAGAAAACCAAGGGCATCCATGACCATCCCTGCAATTCCATAAATTATTAAGATTGAAACTATCACCCAATAAGGTGCAATTTCAAGGTTTGAAACAAGGTCAACAGCCATAAATGGTAGTCTGCTTATTGTTAGAAAACGGCCAAATATTACAGCTCCCCATACAATCACAATAACCATACAGGTTACCCTAAGGGTGTCAAGAATAGATGAGACAAATCCCTTCCATGTAAGCTTTCTTCTTATCAATATTGCGATCAAAAGAGCAAAGAATGTTCCTGCAGCACCTGCCTCTGTTGGTGTGTACGCCCCTGTGTAGAGACCACCCATTACCAATCCAAAAAGAATAATCATCTCTGCCGTACCTGGGATTGCTTTGATCTTCTCGATCAAGCTCACCATTGGTCCACCAGGTCCCCATTCAGGTCTTATTAAACACACGATATATATCGTAAGCATAAAAAGAATGGCCATCAAAATTCCTGGTAGTGTAGAACCCCAGAAAAGTTTTCCAATGGATTGACCTGTTTGAATTCCATAAACAATTAAGACAACACTTGGTGGGATGACAACTCCTAAAGTAGAACCACAGGCAATTGAGCCTGAAGAAAGTGCTTTATCATAGTTATATTTTTTCATTTCGGGTAAGGCTACTGTTGACATGGTTGCTGCAGTGGCATTGTTTGATCCACAAATTGCTGAGAATCCTGCGCATGCCATAATAGTTGCCATTGCAATTCCACCTCGGGTTCGACCAAACCACTTATATGCTGTATCATAAAGTTTTTTATTTACCCCAGAATAAAAACAGATTGTTCCCATAAAAATGAAAAGAGGGATCACCGTTAGGCCATAGGAAGAAAAGTTTGCCCAAGTATCTGTGCCAATCATAGATAGGGCAGATTTTATGCCTGTTACATACCATAATCCACAGAAGCCCACAATTGCCATTGAAAAACCTACAGGCATTTGTAGGATTATCATTACTCCCAAAAGGATAAAAATTCCAATAAGACCTATCACTTATTGGATCTCTCCTTTGTTTGAAGTGATGGTTCTTATAAAATCAAATAAAAGAATGAGTGATAGAAGCAGTGAGCATATTGCCAATACATAAACAAATGGGTAATAGATGATTCTTAATGTTTCAGAGGTTTCCCCTCTTTTCCAGATGGTAGTGGCATATTGTGTGCTTTGCCAAGTTACAGTTATAAAAAAGATTGTACAAAGAAATGAATTTATTGCATTGATTATTTTTTTTGTGCGTTTCGAATAATAGGGCAGTAGGATATCTACTGAGATATGGCTTCGGGATAGTTGAGTATAAGCAAGCGGTAGTGCCACAACCATTGCGCCAAGAAATCCAACCAATTCATAGGCACCCTTTAAAGGATAGCCAAGGGGCCTAAAAGCCATGTTTATACAGGCAATTGCAGTTAATGCCAAAAGTGCAACTCCTCCAATTAGCGTAAACCACTTACTAAGATTTCGAAGAAATCTTTCAAAAACAAAGATCATTTTCAATTCCTACTTGAAAGGATTGAGAGGGGAGTGAGAATAAAAGCGATAATCCCCTCCCCAATAACAGGATCTTTAATATAAATCATTCTGGAAATTCCTTGCTATATTTTTCTTTTAGATTCATCACTTCGTTGAGGATTTCCTGTGCTGGTAATCCTTTGCCTGAAACATCTTTGATATATTTATCCCTCATGGGCTTTAAAAGAGCATACCATCTTGAGATCTCTTTAGGAGAGAGTTTATATACTTGCACAGGTGGATTTTTGTAAGTTTCAATTGACCATTTCATGGCCTCTTTTACATGGTTATCCACATATTTTCCTGTCCAGATAGCTTGTTCTTTGGCAAGATCATCTATAATCTTTTTAACATCTGCTGGGAGTGATTCCCATTTGCTTTTATTCATAACCACTGCAAATGAAACTACAAAGAGATTAACATTGGCTGTTACATGACGGCAATATTCAGCATATTTAAAATCTTTCATCACTTCAAGGGAGGAGACGTTTCCTTTAATGACCCCTTTCTGTAGTGCTTCTGGAACATCTGATTGTGGCATTGCCACTGGAGCAGCACCCAAAAGTTCAAGGATTTTTGCACCCGTTCCAGAGGCCCTGAGTTCATATCCCTTTAAGTCTTCGAGGCTAAGTATTGGTTTCATCGACATGATATTTGCAGGAGGACAGGTAAACATAGTAATGATTTTAAATCGTTCGAGTTCCTTTGGTTTATATTTCTGCACAAGATCAAAAAGGGCTGCACTTGCAACTGTTGCACTTGGCCAACCAAGTGGAAGATCCACCGCTTCTACCACAGGGAACATTCCTGGAAAGTAAGAAGTACAGGTACACCCAATGTCTGCTGTACCTGCTGCTACCCCATCAAACATATTCTTTGCATGAAGCAGTGTCCCACCCGGATAGGTATCCACTTTCACCTTTCCCTGTGTTCTCTTTTCAACCTCTTGTTTCCATCTTTCCATCTGAACACATGGAAAAGTTGGAGCAGGTGGGAAGTTAGCATAACTTAACTTAATCTGTGCCTTTGTCGTAGACGGGAAGATTCCTATGATCAAAGAGATTGATAAGATTAAACCTAAAACAACTAATAATTTATTTTTTCTTTTCATCTTTTCCCTCCTTTCAAATTTTTATTTCTTTTTTATAAAAGATGTTTTGAGTTTATTAGTTTTTTTACCACCTCCTTTTATGATTAGGAATTAGAATTCTCGATGATCAAAAACACGTTTACTCTTTCTTTCTGACCTTGGTAGTGTTCCATAATCCACTACCTCGACCTTTCCACTAACGAGGATCTGTTTTTTGATCTCCGCTTCAATTTTTTCTGCAATTAAAGTATCTTGAGCAGGATCTCCTCCTTCTTCCCTTTCAACTTTAATCGTCATGTAATCTTTTCCGTCCTCTTTCCGTTCCAAGTGTATTTGATATTCACTTCCAACACCCTTCATATTAGAAAGGATATGATCAATCTGACCTGGGTAGATATTCACCGCTCTAAAAATAAACATATCATCTGTTCGACCTAAGAGTCTGTCATGCATTGGAAAGACAGATCCGCAAGTGCACCTTTTGGGAATAAGTTTTGTCAGATCCCGAGTGCGATATCTTATAAGTGGAGCTGCCTCTTTCCGAAGTGTAGTCACTACCATCTCACCGACCTCTCCAGGAGAAACAGGTTCAAGTGTTTCGGGATTCAGGATCTCTAATATATAATAGTCAGCCCAATAATGAATCCCTTCATGATAAATGCAATCAAGACCTGTTCCAGGACCATATAGTTCTGTCAGACCAGGAATATCAAAGATATGCTCTACACCTAAAAGTTCCTTCATCCTTGATCTCATAGCATCACTTGAACGTTCAGAACCCATAATCACTTTTTTCAATGCAATCCTTTCTTTAATGCCTCTTTTTTGAACCTCTTCTCCCAAAAGGAGGGCCATTGAGGCTGTGGCACAGAGGACAGTGGATTGAAAGTCCTCAAGAAATTGACATTGCATATCAATATTTCCTGGTCCAATTGGGATTGACATTGCTCCAAATCTTTCACAACCAAGTTGAAAACCCACCCCAGCAGTCCATAGACCATATCCAACAGCTATTTGAACACGATCCTTTTTGTTAAGGCCTGCCATCTCATAACAACGAGCAAACATATTTGCCCAATCATTAATATCTTTTTGAGTGTAACAAAGAACTTTCCTTTTCCCTGTTGTTCCAGATGATGCATGTATTCGAACAATCTTTTCAAAGGAAACAGACCTAAGTGGAAATGGATATCCCTCCTGAAGATCTTGAGCTGTTGTAAAAGGAAGCTTAGATAGGTCCTTTAGAGATTTTATATGATGAGGTTTTACACCTACTTCATCAAATCTTTTTCTATAAAATTCTGAATTTTTATAGACATGATTTATTGTCCATTTCAGTCCGTCAAGCTGAATACTCCTTAGTTCTCTCTCAGTTCGAATATTAGGCATAAAGGTCTTTCCCATTTTATACTCTCTAATAGCCTCCTAAATATATTATTAAAATCTAACTGGAAGTGTCAAATTTAAAAATAAAATTTTCATAACTTTTACGATAGTTTTATCACACACAAACAATTAAAATTGATATTCCCACCATCTTAATCCTCACTCCTAATAGTCTCTCTTAATAATTTAGTTGCTGGCTTATCCACTTTAAGGGTATTTGGATCAATTACTACTCCATATTCTTCTCTGGCCTTTTCTATACTAACGTACCCTTCTAAAACATCCTTCTCTACCAATTCAGGATCTCTTTCAAAAGGATTTCCATAGCCTCCACCCCCCGCTGAATCAATAGTTACAACATCACCAGGCTTAAGCATCGTTAGCTCGTAAGGATTTCCTTTAACTCCATTAATAAGAAATTGGGCCTTTGAACCAGGTTTTCCTCCAAATAGTCCCTCGGGTGGATAGATATATCTCCCTGCCTGGATTCCTAAATGTATGGGCGGTATAGGTGCATATTTGTCCTCAGGAATTCTAAATACTTCTCTTTGTCCGAGTCCACCTTTCATTTTTCCAGGTCCCCCTGAATCTGTAAGGAGTTCTCTTTTTTCAATGATAAGAGGGGTATCGCTTTCAAATATTTCAACAGGTGTATTTGCTCCATTAGCAGGAAAAATAAAGACATGATTCCCATCGCTCATAGCGCTTGCTCCCATTCCACCACCTCTGATAATTACAGAATGCCAAGGTCTTCCATCATGTCTTTTTCCATAAAAGACATTCATTTGTGCAGGTGTTCCTCCAGAGGCTGCAATAACCCTATCTGGAACAACTTTAGACAATGCCCTATATATGATTTCTGTGAGAAAATGGCCTATGACAAGGCGAGCTGCCACAGCAGCAGGAAACTTACAATTAACAACACTTCCCTCTGGTGCTTTAAGGATTAAAGGCCTTGTACAACCTTCATTATTTGGTATATCAGGCCCAAACATGCTTTTTATGGCCATGAAGACATAAGCATAGGTAAAATTATAGACCACATTTCCTCCCCAATCCACTTGTGGAGAAGAACCGTCAAGATCAACAATAATATCGCTTCCTTTTACCTCAACCCTTGCTTTTATAACAACGTCTTCCCTTCCTTTCATCTGCTCGATTAGTCCTCGAGCTTCATATACCCCATCAGGGATTTTCTCAATTTCTTCACGCATTCTCTTTTCAGTTCGATTAATTATCTGTTCGGAAAGATCATCAAGATCCTCTAAATCGTTTTCCTTTAGCATTTGACATATCTTTTCTGAACAAACATAGTTAGCTGAGATTTGTGAACGTATATCACCAATGACCTCATCAGGTGTCCTTACATTCCATCGAATTAAATCCAAAACAGATTGATTTAATACTCCACCATCATAGAGTTTGATTAAAGGAATAAAAAGTCCTTCTTCAAAAACCTCGTGGTTATCCGAAGAGACACGACCTCCTATATCAGAATGATGAAAAACACAAGCAGTAAATGCTATTAGTTTTTCCTTATAAAAGATCGGACTAATCACACAAATATCATTAAGATGACCTGCCAATGACCATGGATCGTTAGTAATGAAGATATCGCCTGGTTTATAGATATCGGGGGGAAGCTTGTTAACCAGGTTTTTTATTCCTAAAGCCATTGCGCCTGATTGTCCTGGAGTAGCAAGAGACCCCTGAGCCAATTCTCTCCCTTTCTGATCTGTAAACATACATGTATAATCATGGGCATCCCTAAGGAGACTTGAAAATGCTGTTCTGGAAACAGCACTGTCTGCTTCATCGACAATAGAGATGAGTCTTCGCCATAAAATCTCCAGGGTAATAGGATCAAATCTTTGATTCATCTTCAGCCCCTTTTATTTCTATCCATAAAAATCCAAAATCATCTACCCTAACTGTAGCATCCTCACCAACCACAGTGGTTGATTCCCTTTCCTCTATAATAGCAGGCCCATTAAATTTGGCAGAAGGATAAAGTTTGTATCTATCATATACCGTATATGGAATGAAATCACCTACTTTTTGGGAGTATGCCAATCTCCTTCCCTTTATGGCTATATCAATAGAATCAGATATTTTTTCAATTTTTGAAAACTTAAGAAATGCTACAGGGAGTGAAGCCCTAACTTTGAAATTTATAAACTCCACTTCTGAATCCGGATATGTTCTTCCATAAAGTCTTTGATACTCTTCATCAAATAATCGTCGGATTTTTTCTTTTTTTAATCTTTTAAAATCTCTTTCCGAGATCGGAATATTGATTTCAGAACCCTGGCCAATAAATCGCATATCCATGGACCTTTCAATCTTTATCTCCTCTTTGGTCTCTTCATTCTGAAGGATCTTTCTTCCCTCACTCTCAAGCTCATTAAATATCTTTTCTATTTCCTCAAAATTGGCCTCTCCTAAAGGAACTTTATGGCTTCTCAGTAGGTCAAAACTTCTTGGTGCTGTAAAGAAACCAAGGGCAGAGCCAACCCCTGGAGTTGGTGGAATAAGAATTCGAGGGGCCCCAAGCTTTTTTGCAAGCCCATAGGCATGAACAGGACCTGCCCCACCAAAGGCAATAATTGTAACTATCTTTGGGTTTCCTCCTTTTTCTGCAATATGGGTTTTCGCAGCAGCAGCCATAGTCTCATTAATTAGATCATGTATTCCCCATATAGCCTGAACAAAAGGTACACCTAATGGTTTTGCTATTCTTTCTTCTACTCCAAGTCTGGCAGCTTCCTTATCAAGTTTCATCTCTCCACCAAGGAAATAGTTTTCATCAAGGTATCCAAGTAAAAGATCAGCATCTGTTACACAAGGCTCCACTCCTCCTCTTCCATAGCAAATTGGGCCTGGGTCTGCCCCTGAGCTTTCAGGTCCAACCTGAAGAGTACCCATTCGACTAACCTTGGCAATACTTCCTCCCCCTGCTCCGATCTCCATTAGGTCAACAACTGGAACTTGAATTGTTAAGCCACTTCCTTTCATAAATCTTTGTACACGGCCAACCTCAAAGGTCGGAACGATTCCAGCAACTCCTTTCTGGATAAGGCATGATTTTGCTGTTGTTCCTCCCATATCAAAGCAGAAAATCTCTGAGAAATTAAAAAGTTTCCCATAATATTGTCCAGCGATTACTGCTGCAGTAGGACCTGATTCAATGATTCTCACAGGAAACTTTGCTGCAGTTTCAACTGAAGTGACTCCACCACTTGAGAGCATTATAAAAAGTCTACCTTTAAAACCAATCGATTTTAGTCGATCAGCTAACCTTGAAAGATATTGATTGGTCAAAGGTTTCACATAGGCATTTGTAACGGTTGTACTTGTTCTTTCATATTCTTTGATTTGAGGAAGGACCTCAAATGAAATCGAGACTGAAATCTCAGGGAATTCATTAATAATTAAATCTTTTATCATCAATTCATGCACAGGATTTTCAAAGGAATTTATTAGACACACTGCGATTGATTCCACTCCCATATCTACCAATTTATGAATGACCTTTTTTGCCTCTTCGATATCTAAGGGTTTTAATACTGTTCCATCACTTCTAACCCTTTCGTCTACTTCAAGGCGAAGATGTCTTGGGACAAGGGGCTTTGGAAATTCAGCAAAAATATCATAAGGGGCATAACGAATTCCCCTCCCAATCTCCAAAACATCCCTGAAACCCTTTGTCGTTATCAACCCTGTCTTTGCTCCTTTTCTCTCTATAATCGAATTTATAACGAGGGTTGTACCGTGAATTAATTCACTCAGGTTCTCAACAAATGGATGTGTCTTTTTCTCAAGCTCTTTTAGTCCCTGCTCAACAGCATCGGATGGGTCTTTAGGAGTGGTGAGACATTTATGAACTTTTAATTCTCCAGTTTGATCATTTAAAAGTACAAAATCAGTAAAAGTTCCACCAATATCACATCCCAATCGATAAATGTTTTTGTTCATTTGTTCTCCGCTTAATGATCTATATTAAGCATGGACAAAGTTAGCATTAACCTTAGCTCCATGTTTTAAAAAGTTTTCCATTCCAATCCTCATATCTTTTGTCAACCAACACTCACCAAAGAGTTTTGCCTCAAGCTTCAAACCTTCATAAAGTGTCATTTTTGCACCTTCGATGATTGCCCGCTGAAGTAAACTGTCTATCTTTTTACTCAGATGGCCAATATCAACCTCTGGAAGTTGAGCTGGGATGGGGATAGGATCTTTTGGGATGGCAGGTATTTTGACTTCTCCAGAGATAATTTTTTCTAAGAGCTCAATAGCAGCTTCCATTAAATCCCCTTCCACTTCTTCATATATTAATCCATACTCTTTAGCTTGAGCTGAAGAGATTGGATTAGCTGTTCGAAGAATCGGCCATGCCCTTTCAATGCCAATCAATCTCGGAAGTCTCTGGGTACCTCCATTGCCAGGAATAATGCCGAGTCTTGGTTCAGGTTGTCCAATGAATACCTTCTGCCCTTTTCTTGTAATACGAGCCGTGCAAGCCATGGCGAGTTCGTTTCCTCCTCCAAAGGCTAAACCATTCATAGCACATACAACAGGTTTACCAAGATTTTCAATAAGGTTTAATACTGATCCGCTTTCCAAGGCCATGGCCTCAGCCTCCTCAGGTGATTTTTTAGAGGCTAACATTCCAATATCCGCCCCTGAAACAAAGGCCCTTGTCCCAAATCCTGTAAGTATTGCACCCTTAATTTTAGGATCTTTCTGTATATCAAGGAATATCTCTCTTAATTGTTCCATTACTTGTTCATTCAGTGCATTTAAAACCCTTGGTCTCCTAATTTTTACAATGGAAATAGAACCTTTATCTTCCCTTAACACATAAGGGATTTTCCAGGGGAGATTAGATTTTGCCTGTATCTTTAGGATTTCGGCTACCTTAAATCCATTATTTTTGCTTGCATAGTTCTCAACTATCTCTAAAGATTTTCTTATCCCAATTTGGTTCATCATTGAGAAAGGTGGATTCATTGAGAGCCCAATATCAATAGCCATCTCAAGATCACTTATATTTGTAATTCCACTATCAATTATTTCACAGACGATACCAAAATAGGCTGCCGTGATCTCATTTGAAACAACTTCGTATGTTTCATTACTATAGTCAACTTTTTCCCCTTTTTGGGCTACATCCCATGGTTTTTTAGATTTTATTTGCTCATCGAGGATTTTAGGTGATCGAAACCATGGCATAATTCGATAATGCATTTCAGAAAGTCCAAGCTGAGTAAGATTGTTTCCGCCCCCAAGGTTATGGGTAGTAAATGGGCCAATACCCATACCAAGTGACTTTTGTGCTATGGAATCTACTTGTCTGACACTGGCAAGCCCCTTCTCAACTGCAAGTGCAGAGGAAAGAAATAATCCCTCAAATACAGGATTCACTGCATATCCATAACGGCTTTTCACTTTTATTGGGGCCTTTCCTATGAATTCGTAAAATTTCATAAGATATTCAACCAAAGAGGGGTCGGTTTCAGAACTTGGGACAATTTCAATCAATGGATTTCTTTCTGCTGGAAAGAAATAATGGATAATTAGACATCTTTTCTTATTTTTTAACTCTTTAAATATCTCTTCAGGAACCATATGCGAGGAGTTTGAGGCAAGGATTGTGGCCTCATGGCAAATATTTTCACATTGGTTAAATATCTTTTGCTTTACGTCTATCTTTTCATAGGCTGCCTCAATCACCAAATCAGCATCGGAAATATTATTATAATCAGTTGTAAAAAGCATATGTTCTAAGATCTTATCTGCTAATTCTTTTTTAAAAGAACCTCTCTCCAATGCCTTTTGAATCTTTGATTTAACCTTTTTTAAACCTTCATCAAGAGCACTCTGAAGTATATCTACGATCACAATTTTCACTTCATAAGGCGAAAGATTTTGACTGAAATGAAGGGCAATATCAGGGCCAATATTACCAGAGCCAATTATACCAACTTTCTGAATTTTTCTTCCAAACATCGTAAATGCCATATTGTATCCTCCAAACCATGATTGGAATGATGGAAAAAATAGAGTAATTTTTTATTAAAATATGTTGGGTTCTTTAAATTCTCCATAGACCTCTTTGAAGACTTTTGTCATCTCTCCAACTGTTGCATAACCCTTACAACATTCTAAAAGATAGGGCATTACATTTTCACCTTTTCGAGCTGCCTTTTCAAGATTTTTAAGAAGATCGGCTACCTTTCTGTTATCTCTCTGCCTCCTTATCTCCTTAAGTCTTTTAATCTGTTCTTCAGCTGATTCCCATCGATACTCATGAAGTTCTACTTCCATTTCTTCACCTTCAGTGTATTTATTTACTCCCACTTTAATCAATTCCCCTTTTTGAATGCCCATTTCAAATTCATAGGCCTGACGCGCCACCTCCCTCTGTACATAGCCTGTTTCAACTGCCTTTATCATACCTCCTATCTCATCAATCTTTTTCATCTCTTCAACAATCTTTTCCTCCATCTGTTTTGTTAAAGTCTCAATGAAATATGAACCAGCAAGAGGATCGACCGTATCCCTCAATCCTATCTCTTCCATTAGGATTTGAAAGGTTCTAAGAGAAAGAAGCGCTGCTCGTGGGGTGGGAATGGTATAGGCTTCATCAAATGAGCAAAGGGCAGTGGTTTGGGCCCCCCCTAAGGCTGCAGCAAGGGCATAATAAGCGCCTCGGATAATATTGTTTTCTGGCTGTGCCTTTGTCATTCCATATCCGCCACCTCCAAAAATCCCACGGAGGAAGAGAGATCGCTTATCTTTAGCTCCATAGCGTTCCTTTAAATTGATTGCCCAAAGTTTTCTTGCAGCTCTAAATTTTGCTACTTGTTCCCAAAGATTCCCAAAAACATTTAGATTAAATGTAAATCCCCTTACAAAATCATCAATCTGATAACCACGATTTAATACTTCTTCAATATATGTATTGGCAATTTGAAAGGCATAGGCAATCTCTTGGGCGGGAGTACAGCCTGATTCTCTGATATGGTATCCACAGACACTCACAGGATTAGTTCTTGGAAGTTCTTTCATACAATATTCAATTACATCACCAATAAGCCTTACAGATGGTTTTACTGGGAAGATCCAAGCACCACGGCCAATCATTTCTTTAAGGATGTCGTTTTGTGGAGTTGCGCTAATGCGATCTTTTTTATATCCAAATTTTTCAGCAGTTGCTTGAAACATGGCTAATATAATACTGGCCACAGCATTGATCGTGAGTCCAACTCCAATTCTATCAAGGGGAATGCCTTCAAAGGCAATTTCGAAATCCCTTATGGAATCAACCGCCATCCCAACCCTTCCGACCTCTCCTTCAGCTAATGGATCGTCTGAATCCAGACCCATCTGAGTTGGAAGGTCAAAGGCTACATTCAACCCAGTTTGTCCATGTGAAATCATTAGCTTAAAACGTTCGTTTGTCTCCTTGGGTGTTCCAAAACCTGTATACTGTCTTGTTGTCCATTCACGGCTTCGATAACCAAGGGGATGGATACCACGGGTAAATGGATATTCACCAGGAAGGGCAAGATCCTTTTCAGGATCAAAACCTATATCCTCTAAATCTTTGTTGGTATAGACAGGTTTTACTCTGATTCCTGATTCAAGGATAACCTCGAGGATTTCATCTTTTTCGTTTTTAATATATCTTGCTACTCCCATAACAACTCCCTTAAAGGATCAAGATTTAGATTTAACATTCTCCTTAATCCATTTTATAGATTCTTCGAAAGGTGTTCCACCAGGGAAAATCCCTTTTATCCCCATTTGTTGAAGAAGGGGGATATCCCTCTTAGGAATAACTCCTCCAACAACAACAATGATATCTTCTATATGCTTCTCTTTCATTTTTTTCATAAGCTTATCACATATAGGAAGATGGGCGCCAGACATTATAGAAAGGCCAATAACATCAACGTCTTCTTGAATAGCCGTATTTAAAATCTGGTCAACTGTTTGATGAAGACCAGTATAAATGACCTCCATACCTGCATCCCTTAGTGCTTGGGCCACAACCTTTGCACCGCGATCATGGCCATCAAGTCCTGCTTTAGCGATTAGTATGCGTATCTTTTTCTCCACCTTTTTCTCCTTTTTAAGGAATAGTTCTTCCAGTTTTTATTTCATGAAGTATTATCTGTTTTCCTATTTCAAGGTGTTTTCGCACCAGTCTTTCAACCCTTCTTGGCTTTTTTTCTCTCATTGCCTCAAGCATCTTTTTATGACTATCTACAGAATATCTAAATCCTTCTTCTGTCCGAAGGAGAGTAGATCGATAGCGATAAAAATAGTCTCTAAAATTATTGATCATATCAATTAATTTTTTACTTTTACATGACCTATAAAGAAGATCATGAAATTCTGTATTAAGTTTAACCAACCTATCATGATCACCATTTTTTAAGGCCTGCTCTGATTCCTCAATTTTTTCCTCAAGGGCTGATAGTTCTTGGGAGGTAATATGCAAAGTGGCTAAATAAGCAGCATAACTTTCGAGCGCACTCCTTATGCCGAAGATTTCTTCCACATCCTCTTTTGTAAATTCTTTTACTGCAAATCCACCCTTAGGTAATCGATAGAGCAACTCATCCTGTTCAAGTTTATGAAGGGCCTCCCTAATGGGTGTGCGACTGATCCCAATTTCATGGGCTAAGCTTTCTTCTTTAAGACGCTGTCCGCCCTTCAGTTTGCCTTGTAGGATACTCCTCTTTAGGGATTGATAGACCATCTCTCTTAAGGATTTTTTCTTATTGATTTTAATACTATAATTCATAGAAGCCTTAGATTTTTCATTTCGCTCTTTAGTATCTGATTTATGTATACTGTATCCAGAATTTAAGAACTTTTATACGCCAAGGGAAAAGACTTGTCAAGGATTTTTTGTGAGAACTCTTTTATGTTTTTAAAAATGTCTTTTAAGAAAGTTATTGACATTCTTCTAAAAATACTTAAAGATATAATCAAATTGTTAGATTAGAGGGATAGTCTAATGCCCGAAGAGGTTTTTGGAGAAAAAAAGGCCCTTGATCTGGGAACTGAAATGCCAATTGTGGAGGGAGTTGAATCGGACGAGGAATTAATGCTCGCTCGTGACTTAACCAGCTCTTTTATCAAGACAATTAAGGCATTTCGATTCTATCCTCCTGATAATCCCACACTCAAAGGATTTCGAGATCAACTCTTTAAAAAATTTCAATTTTTCCTAAATAAGTATCACTCCTTTTCTCTCCAGATTGGGGAATATGAACTAATATTTAAAGGCAAGGTTTTATATGAAAATAGAGATGTAAAGACGAGTTTAGCCTTCCTTCTCTATAAAGATGGTCTGAGAGAGCTACGGTTTACTAAAGATCTTGAAGAATGGGAAATCCAGGGGCTTCTTGATGTGATAAAACAGGTTGACAATATCAATCAATTTGAGGACGACCTGGTTACATTAATATGGGAAAAAGATTTTCTGCATATAGGTTATTTGGCAACAGATGATTTTCTTGAAGAGACACCAGTGGTCATTCCAGAAAATATTGATCAATTTCGGAAAAAGTTAGTTTTTAAACCCATTGCCCATCATGTAGAAGTGGACCTCCTTGAGGAGGAAGGAGATGAAGGAGTAAGCATAAATGAGATTCTTTCTAAAGCGGTAGAAGAACCTTCACCATTTATATCGAATCGAAATGTTTATCTTCTTACACAAGAAGAGATTGAAGGATTAAGAAAAGAGGTTGAATCCGAAATAGACCCAACTTTTGTCTTTAATATTACTGATATCCTTTTTGAGATCTTAGCCCTCGAGAAGGAAAATGAACCCTACGAGCTTGCAGCAAATCTCCTTCTTAAAATCCTTGATGCCTTAATTACACTGGGAGATTTTCAGAAGGCAACAGATCTTCTAAAGAGGGTTTATATTATTATTAAAACTTATGAACTAAAAGATTGGCAAATAGAAATCATCCGTAAACTCATTATCGAAGCAGGGGAAGAAAGTAGAATAGAAAGAATTGGGAGGATAATAGAAAGGGATGAGAAAATAAATCTCGATGATCTCAATAATTACCTAATCCTTCTTCAAAGAAACTCTATAAAGCCTCTAATAAAATTATTAGGGGAACTTAAGAACTCAAAGGCGAGAAGGATATTCTGTGATGCCCTTTCTGAAATAGGAAAGAATGCTATTGAATTGTTTATTCCTTTTCTGGATGATAAGAGATGGTTTTTGGTAAGAAATATTATTTATATCTTAGGTCGGATAGGAAAAGAACAAGCTATTCCTTATATTCAAAAGGTTTTTAATCATCCAGAACCTCGAGTAAGAAGGGAGATTGTTCAAGCCTTGGGTCTAATCGGTGGACCCAAAGCCATATCCTTACTCTTTAAAGCTATAAACGATGAGGATCTCAGGATTAGAACCATGGCGGTTATTAACCTTGGTAAGGTTGGAAAGAAAGCAGCTCTTTTACCTCTTTTGGAAATAATACAATCTAAGGAATTTGCCAAAAAAGAACCATCAGAGATAAAGGCCTTTTTTGATGCAATAGGGATGATTGGGTCAAATGATGCGATTCCTATACTTCGTCAACTCTTAGAAAGAAAAAGCTGGTTTTCAAAGGGAAAAGTTGATGCAATTCGGGTAGGGGCAGCAAATGCCTTGGCCATGATAGGTTCACCAGAAGCGAAGGCCATACTTGAAGCAGGTGCAACCTCTAAGGATGAAACTATTAAGGAAATCTGCCAACAGGCACTAAAGGGTCTATTCGCATAAAGAAGAGTAAAGAAATGATTGGTGAAGAGAAAGTAAGTTCTGTAAAAAAAGAAGATTTTAGTTTGACAGGCCAATATCATGAAGATCTTCCAACAAAGTTTGGGTCAGAATTTATAATGAGATTCTATAGACTTTTAAAAGGTACAGCCCTTTATGATAAAAAGAATGTCATCATTGAGCGTTTAACTGAAGAATGTGTCAAGACAATTAATCAAATTATAAGTTCAGAAGGATTTCTTTACCTAAAGATTGTTCGTGATAATCTTTTTTTCAATAATGTAAGAATCCAGATTCGGGCGGATAAATATCCAATCTTTAAAGGTTTTTTGCAGGAGATGAGGAGAAGATGGATCGGTGAGGTTGAATTCTCTCAGGAGGTTAATGGAGAAGAGCTCAAAAATTTTGTATATCTAATTTCAGGACTTGAGGAGAATAACGAGAGTAACTACCTGTATGTGAAGAAGCAATTGGAATTTCTAAATATTGGTGGAATAAACGTAGGTAAACTTGAATACTTCAAAGATGAAGAAATCTATATAGATTCAGAGGATCAAAAACGTTTTTCCAAAGAAATCTATTTTAAGACTATTAATTTAGTTAAGGAAATTACGGAAAGCATAAATAGTCAGAGGGCTGTCAATATTCGTAAGGCCAAGAGACTGATTCAGAATGCCGTCAATGCCATTATGCAAGATGAATCAACCCTTTTGGGATTGGCCAATATTAAGAATTATGATGAATATACCTTTAATCATTCAGTAAACGTTGCAATTTATTCCATTGCCTTAGGTCAGAGAATTGGAATTCCCAAAAAGCATCTTTCCCATTTAGGGATGGCAGGTCTATTTCATGATATTGGAAAGACAAGAATCCCAAAAGAAATTCTGAATAAAGAAGATAAGTTGACTCCTGAAGAATGGGCTATCATGCGAGCTCATCCCTTGATTGGTACAGAAATCATTATGAAGATGAAGGAATGGGGTGAACTCTCTACCAGGATGATCAATGGAGCATTTGAGCATCACCTCAGATACGATTTAAGTGGTTATCCAAAGCTTACAAGGAAGCGCAAGCTTACTCTATTTGGAAAGATTATTACTATTGCCGATTTTTATGATGCGCTTGTTAGACCCAGGGTCTATAACCGTTTTCCATATGTTTCAGAGAAGATTTTGGGAATCATGCTTGATCGTAGTGGAAAGGATTTCGATCCTGCCTTGGTTAAGGTTTTTATTAATATGATTGGTATATTCCCCATTGGTACACTTGTATTACTAAATACGAATGAAATGGGTATTGTCGTTCAAATTCAAGAGGATAGCGAGCTTTCAGATAGGCCAAAGGTTTGTCTACTTTACTACAGCAATGGTGAATATAGAAAGGCAAAGGTTATCGATTTAAGAGAGAGGGATGAATCTACAGGTGAATATCGATGGAGTATTGTTAAAACACTTGACCCAAATGAATATAACATCAATGTCGCTGAATTCCTAATTTAGATTTTCTCTTGGCCTCCTCCCAAAGCTTATCCATTTCCCAAAGGTTTGATTGAGAAGGTGTTTTGCCACTTTTTTTTAACGATTTTTCAATATAATTAAATCTCAAAATAAATTTCCGAATCGTTCTACCAAGTGCCCTTTCAGGGTCGATATGAAGAAAACGAGCTATATTGACAAGGATAAAAAAGAGATCTCCGAGCTCCTCAGATATCTTTACTTTCTTTTTTGTGTCAAGCGCCATTTTAAACTCGATTATCTCTTCTTCAAATTTTTTTAAAATGCCATCAATATCTTCCCAATCAAAACCTACCTTGGATGCCTCTTCTGTCAGAAGATAGGCCTGTTTGAGAGAGGATAACCCTTTTGGGATTTTCATCTAAACCTCCTAAAAAATTATTCAATGAGCTTCCTTTTTAAGATAATTCAATTTAATACCATTTTTTTATCATTGATACCAGAAGATTTTAATTGAATATTTATTAAAAATTTGATAACTTGATAAAAATTAAACAGGGAAGGAATTTTGAGGATGGATAAAGCGTTAATCTCAGCTTTACTGAAAGAAATTAAAATTCTCGTCATCCAGGAGATAAGATTATTAAAACTTAAGAAGACATTTACCCCAGAAATCTTAATTGATGATCTTTTAAGGTCAATCCATGATACAAAGAGAGAGATTGTTAGATTAAGCCGGGGGATTCCTTTCAAAGAAAGAAAAAAATTACTTCAAAAGATGTTAAAAAAGGCTATTAATGAAGAGATTGATCAAGTTATAAAATTTAGAACCAATAGGTGTATAAGATGCATCCATGGAAGATTTTATGATTATTCAGAGATTGCATATGAAAGACTTCCTTATGATTATCATTTAATCAAAGGCATTGGATGTGATAGAGAAAGGGTATCTTCACCAATGAAGTGTAAGAGATTTGTGGAACTTTCTTCATTCAGTCTCGAAGATTATCTTAATGATTTGATCTTTTATTATGAATTCAGGGAATGGATTGACCAAATTGAAGAAATCTGGCAGGAATATTTTCTTATCTGAGGCTTTAATTTGATTTCCATTAGTTAATTAGATTCACCCATTGCTTCTCCAACCAATTCTGTAATATCCATCACTTTAATCCTTCCTTTTTTCTCTTTTCTTAGTCTTGATGAAGCAATCTGAAGATTTGATTTACAAGCAGGGCAAGCAGATACCACAGTGTCTGCCCCAACTTCAAGTGCCTCTTGCATCCTTTGATAAGCAATCTCAGATGAAAGCTCTGTATCAAAGGCCTTTACCCCTCCTCCACCTCCACAGCACTTTGCAAGGAGGCGATTATTTTTGAATTCAATTAGGGTAACACCTGGGATGCTTTTGATTAATTCCCTCGGAGGTTCAAAAACATTGAGATGCCTACCAAGATCGCATGGATCGTGATAGGCAATCTTCATTGGAATTTCTTTCTTAAATTTGATCTTTCCTTGTTCGATTAGGTAATTCAAATATTCTATGGCATGTTGGACTTCGATATCAAACGGTTGGATTTTTGGATAGAGTTCTTTAAAAGTTTTATAACAACCTGCACAGGTCGTTATAATTCTTTTTGGTTTAAGTTTTAAGAAGAATTCGATATTTTTCTCAGCAATCTCACTAAATCCCTTATCACCTACAAGATAGGCAATGTAGCCACAACAGCTTTCTTCTTCTCCCAAAGGCCAATAAGAAACATCTGCTTGATTTAGGATTTTTAAGATATTCGGAATGATGTGGAGATCCTGGTAAGAAGTGACGCATCCGAAAAAGAGGGCATTTTCTACAGGTTCGGATTTTTGTTTAACAGTTGAAGGATAGACATCTGTTCTTTTACCCCTTGGTTCACCAAATGGATTTCCAGTCTTCCTAAGGTTCTCTATTAACTGCTTATGTATTTTTGGAAGAAGTCCTGCTTCTACGAGTCTTTCTCTTACTCCTTTCACAATATCAGGAACAAGGATTCCTGCTGGGCAGACAGATTTACAATTGAGGCAAGTAGTGCATCGGTAAAATCGTTGTGCTATTTCTTGGGAGGGTTTTAGCCTTCCAGTAAGGAGATGATATGCTTGTATGACGCGGCCTCTTGCGTTGTTTGATTCCATTAAGGTCATACTATAGGTTGGACATCCTGAACGGCAGAATCCACACATGATACATGCCATAATCTCATTGTCCAGTGATTCTCCAAAACTCTGAATCTCAGCAAATTTCTCAACCAGGGGTTGATAGGCAAAGTATTCATAGATATCTTTAATAGAGTCGTCAAATCCCATCTTCCCTGGATTAAGAATATTGTTTGGGTCAAGGGTCTTTTTTATCTCTTTCATAACTTCAAGGCTTTCACCAAGTTCCTTTCTTATGTAGGGGGATTTTGCCATTCCAATTCCATGTTCAGCAGTAAGCGTTCCCCTCAGTCTAATCGTAAGATCGATTAAATCCTTTGCAGCAGCCTTGATTTTTTCCCATTGCTCCTTATCTCGGGGATCAGACATGACAACAGGGTGGAGATTACCATCTCCAATATGACCAAATGTTGAAATAGGAATTTTATGCTTTTCTGATATTTTATTTATTTCCATGATAGCCTCTGGAATCTTTGTAATAGGTATTCCAGGGTCATCTACGATGGACTGCATCCTCGATCCTCGCTTAACTTTTGAAAGTGAGGCAATGATACCCTGTCGAGCTGCCCACATCTTGAGACGCTGAGAAGGGTCATCCTCCCAACGATTCCCAATTCCATTTTGTGCCTCACAAATTTTATTTATTTTCTCTATTGCCTCTTGGACAGCCTTCTTATTTCCATCAATTTCAATAAAAAGAAGACATCCAACCTCATCAGGTATATTAAGTCCCATTGCTTTATTCACAACATCAATACATACGCGATCAAAGATTTCACAAGAGGATAGAGCTATTCCTGAGGTTAAAATATCAGTTGCTGCTCTGCCTGCATCCAATGTAGTTTTAAATCGAGCCTCTCCAAATGCAATATATTCAGGTACGGGAAGGATCTTTAAAATAATTTTTGTAATAATCCCAAGAGTTCCTTCGGATTGGGTAAAGAGATGAGTTAGATCATAACCTGATGATGTTTTTCCAAGGATTGACCCTGTATTAATCACACGGCCATCTGCTAAAACAACCTCTAATCCAAGCACATAATTTTTTGTTGTTCCATATTTAAGAGCCCTGTTACCACTGGCATTTGTAGAAACCATCCCTCCTAAGGAAGCCAGATTGGCACTTGCTGGGTCAGGAGGAAAGAAATGCGTAGGTGCAAGGGCAAGGTTTAATTGATTACAGATCACTCCTGGTTCAACGATGACGTATCCATTTTTCTTATCAATCTCCAGAATACAATTCATCCGACTAAGATCCAGAAGGATTCCACCCTTTGCTGCCAAAGCCCCTCCAACAGCACTTGTTCCTGATCCTCTTGGTGTCACTGGGATCTTTCTTCTGTTAGCAAGGCTCAATATCTTAGAAACCTCTTCGGTTGTTTTAACAAATACGATCACATCAGGTATAGCTTCGTGTACAGAAAGGTCTCTCGAATAACACAGACGCTCGATCTCTTCGGTTTTTACATTGCCTTCTCCCACTATCTCAATTAATTCTCTTATATAGTCCATAATTTTACCTCATTAATTATTTTACATTATCTTCGATGAAGATATAATTGATCCAATAACTAAAAATCTTTTTGCTTTAAGCCCTTTAATTACCTTATAATATTTTCACTTCTTTTTTTCAATTAAGATTTATTTTTAAGATAATCTTTGTTATTTATTGAATTGGTCAAAAAATCGAAGAATTGATTTTAAATGCTTAAAATTAGAGGATTTAAAGGTTGGTAAAGTTTACCTACAGGTGAAACAACAAAGATTTAAACCCTTAAACCCTTTTTAAAATCAAGAAATTTAAAACTTGAATAAAGATTCTTTTAAACGATCATGCTTCTTTCATCTTTTTAACCCGCATGATCTCTGAACGAATGAATTCGATGAGGCTTTCTCCTTTCATTAGATTTTTAAGATCCTGTTCAAGATTGGTAGGTTTTACTTTAAATAACCATCCCTTTTCGTAAGGACTTTCATTGATAAGTTCTGGTGAATCCTCCAGGTCTTGATTGATTGATTCCACTTTTCCAGAAATAGGGGCATAAATCCTCCCAACCCATTTTCCTGACTCCATAGATCCACAAGGTTTATCCTGCTCAACCGTTCTTCCCACAGCAGGTAATTCAACAAATACAATTTGGCCAGCCAGCTTTTGGGCAAAATCAGTTGTTCCAACTATTACACTTTCTCCTTCTGGTTTCGCCCAGAAATGCTCTTTGTGGTAATAAAAATCGTCTGGGAAAAAATATCCTTCAATTTCCATATTCTATTTTCCCCCTTTGGAATAGTTTTTTACAAAAATCAGTTAATCATTATGAGCCATATTTTTATATACAAATTCAATAATGTCAATAACAGAGATTGGAAGCTTTTTCCTACGTGCAGTTGTTAAGATAGTCCTTACACATTGTTGACAAGCTGTAACAACTATTTCTGCACCAGTAGCCCTGATTTCTTCTATTTTTGAGAGGGCCAAGGCACTTGAAAGTTCAGGATCAATCATTTCAAGATTCCCACCCCCGCCACAGCAGACTGATTGGTCTTTCGTATTTTTCATTTCTATAAGTTCAACTCCTGGGATCGTTTTTAGAATATTTCTTGGTATTTCATAAATTCCACTTGCCCTACCAAGATCACATGGATCGTGGTAAGTAATTTTGACCTTATTCTCTTTAAATGTTATTCGTCCTTCATTTATTAATTGATATATGTATTGAGTCGAGTGAAATATCTCAATATCAGACTCTTTATATTCTAACCATGTATGATAACAGGATGGACATGAGAAGATGATTTTTTTGGCTCCCTTTTCTTTAACCTTCATTAGATTATGTTTTATAAGTGATTGGGCCTTTTCTTCCATCCCTGCTGCAATCAATGGAAATCCACAGCACCATTCCTCACCTCCAAGAAGAGTAAAATCCACTTCTGCATTTTGAAGGATCTGGACAAATGTTAAGGGAATCTTTTTTGTCATTGGGAAAAGAGAGGCAACACAACCTACAAAATAGATAACCCTTGCCTTTTCTTTATCAAATCTGTGCTGGGGAACATCACTTAATCCTTCCAACCATAATGTTCGATTCTCATTGGTTTCACCCAATATATTGTGAACTTTATTTAGATTATCGAGCAATCTTTCAATATTTTGTGGATAAAAACCTTTTTCTACCATAAATCTTCTTGTTGCAATTCTTAACTTTTTCGTATCGATTAACGCAGGACATACAGTTGAACATCTCCCGCATAGGGTACAAAGATAAGGTTGAATAGAGAAATCCTTTATTGGATTAATCGCCAAGGAGGTATGTAAAATTTTTTCTGGAATTCCATATGTTTTTCTTAAAAAGGATTTGACTAAATTGAATAGTCCTCCCATAGTTATTTCTAAATTTTGCTTTTGGCCAAATACAGGACAGAGATTAACACAGCTTCCACACTTAACACATGAATCAATAGAGATAAGTTCATCAAGAGAAAAAGGAATAATAATTTTTTGGGGGCAGTATTTAAATACCTCAGTGGGGATTAATTTTATGAACATAGTTATTGGAATGGTTACAATATGCCATAATTTCTTATTGAAAGGAATAAATCCAACAAGACTTCCAATAAGAAGTCCAGAAATTGACCAGATAGGATAATTTATAGAAGACCAGTTAAGGGGAGTTGGAGCAAAGATTTTACTTAGTCCAAAAGAGACGAACCAATATTGAGCTACAGAATCAGGAATCGAGAAAGCAAGGATACTTGTAGCCTCACAAAGAAATCTTAAAATAAACCAACCCCCAAGAAGATTGACAGCAATGATATCGTCCAAAGTTGTTTTAAAAATAGAAGTTTTTACAATAAATCTTCTAAAAATAGCTATAAATTCGCCTGATAATATCATGGCTCCAAAAAGGTCAAAGGATATTGCAAAGAGAATCTCCTCTGTGGATAAGGTATAATTTTTTATATCGCGGAAGAAATAAAAATCGCAGAATGGTGCATAAAAGAATTTTATAATATGGGAAAATCCTTCAAACTGTTCCATGCTTTCAACTTTAAGATGGCCTGAAATGATGATTGAGGGATATCCAATCATTATTAAAATCTTTGTTAGCCATCTGAGTATATCTTGGCGTAGGAGTCTTCGCTGAAGTATTCCGTCAAGGATTAATATCTTTAAATATTCAAAGAATCTCTTACTTAATAATGTCGAGATAATTCCTTTAAAGACGGGTAAAAATTTCCATCTTCCTTGCAAATAAAATAAAAATTTCAATATGATCCCAAACAAAAAGACAATAGAACCAAACATAAAAAAGAGAACAAAGAGTGGATGGTTCTCCATTTTTGCCTCTTATAGCAAGTGATTTAGTAATGAAGTTTAAACATTTAAATACTAACATTTATTCTTTTTTCTTTCCATAAAAAATTTATATTATAGCCATTTTATACGTTCTAAGAAAAAAACTTGAAAAAATTTTTAAATTATGGTCAAAATATCTATATAAGTTTTTAAAAATATTATACGAGGGAGGGAATAATATGACGATAAGTAAGTGGATGACAGTGGGAACAGTTCTTAAGATGATGGCGCTTCATTATCCTGAAAAACAGGGGGCAGGAGACAAGTTTCGGAAAATGACCTTCAAGCAATGGAATGAGAGAAGCTGCCGTTTAGCTAATGCACTAAACAATATGGGAGTAAAGAAGGGAGATCGGTTTGCTATCTTGGCTTATAATTGTGTGGAATGGATGGAAATCTATGCTGCTGCGGCAAAGGGAGGACAAGTGACTGTTCCTATACTATTTAGGCTTGCTCCTCCAGAAATTGAATATGTAGTCAATCATTCAGAATCAAAGGCCTTTTTTGTAGCTAAAGAATTTGTTCCGGTTGTGAATTCCATTAGAAATAAGCTTTCAACTATTCCTCCAGAGAATTATGTTTATTGGGGAGATGATAAGGTTCCAGAGGGTTATCGATCTTATGAATCTCTAATAGCAGAGGCATCGCCAGAGGAGCCAGATGTTATTGTGGATGCTGCTGATCCCTGGAATTTAATGTACACCTCTGGCACAACAGGTAAACCAAAAGGTGTTGTAAGAACCCATGAAGGAAATCTTGGACAGTATCTTTTAAGCAATCTCAATATGGGGGTAAGGCCGGATGATTGTGTAATGTTAGTGATGCCCATGTGCCATATAAACTCAATCTTTTATTCCTTTGCCTATACCTATGTGAGTGCAAGGGTATTTGTTTATAATATGATAAGTTTTGATCCAGAGGATCTTCTTAGGACAATTGATAAGGAAAAGATAACATTTACTTCTCTTGTTCCAACTCATTATATAATGATTCTTTCATTGCCCGATGAGGTAAAGAAGAAATACGATGTAAGTTCAATCCGTCAGCTTTTGATCTCTTCTGCTCCGGCAAGAAGGGATACTAAACTTGGGATATTAGAATATTTTAAAAATGCAGAGCTTTGGGAGGCATATGGTTCAACAGAAGCAGGCTTAGTCACTTTGCTTAGACCTGAAGACCAACTGAGGAAATTAGGTTCTATCGGAAGAGAAATATGGGGGACAGATACCATCAAGATATTAGATGAGAATGGGAATGAAGTCCCAAGAGGACAAGTAGGCGAACTTTACTCGAGGACCCCTTCTATTTTCAAAGAATACTGGAAGGATCCCGAAAAGACAAAATCTGTATTTCGTGGGGAATGGTTTTCAGCAGGGGATATGGCTTATAAAGATGAGGATGGATACTATGTATTGGTGGATCGTAAGGCAAATATGATTATTACAGGGGGAGAAAATGTATATCCATCAGAGGTAGAAAACGTTGTGGGATCTCATCCAGCAGTTAAATATGTAGCTGTTATAGGAGTTCCTCATGAAAAATGGGGTGAGGCAGTGAAGGCAGTAGTTGTCCTTCATGAAGGAAAGACGGTTACTGAGAAGGAACTTATTGAGTATTGCAAGGGAAGGATCGCAGGCTATAAGGTACCAAAATCAGTGGATTTCATTAAGGAGGAGGAGATGCCAATGACTCCAACAGGGAAAATACTCCATAGGATTTTGCGTGAAAGATATGGGAAATGGAGTGACGTAAGATAAATTTATTCGTTAAGAAAGGGTCCAATTTTTCCTTGCAAAATTAGTCTCTATAGGCTATGTTTAATAGGCCAAGGGAAAAACCCCTTGGCTTAATTTTGTTATAAAAAAGGGGAAGTCATCTATGCTTAGAAGTCTTAAATGGAAATTAATTTTCTATTTAGCCATTGTTGTTTTTGCAATTCTTTTGCTTATGCCAACACTATCCTCTCAAATTCCAGGCTGGTTCTATAAAATCATTCCTTCAGATAAGATCCATCTTGGTCTCGATTTACAGGGTGGAATGTATCTAATACTTGAAGTTGAAGCAGAAAAGGCCATTGAAAGCTATGTGGAGAGGGTTAAAAATAATCTTAAAGATGACCTAAAAGATAGAAATATTCCTGCAGGACGGCTTGAAAGAGAAAAAAAGGATCAGATTATACTTGAGGTTTCAGGCGAAAAATCAAGAGTTGATAAACTACTTAGCGAACGTTACAGTATGCTCCAAGAGCTTTCCTCTTCTGAAATAGGTGGTGGAATATGGAGAATCTCCCTTATCCTTGATAGTAAGCAGGCTGATTATATTAAGAAGAATGCTATCGATCAAGCTTTAGAGACAATCAGGAATAGGATTGACCAATTTGGTGTTTCAGAGCCTGAGATTACCCTTCAAGGGACAGACCGAATAATGATTCAACTTCCAGGGATTAAAGATCCTCAGCGTGCAAAGAGTTTAATCGGAAGAACAGCCTTATTGGAGTTCAAACTTGTAGATGAAGAAGGAGATATAGAAGAAGCCTTAAAGGGAAATATTCCTGAAGGGGATATCATCCTTTATCAGAGGACAGTGGATCCAAAGACAGGTGGAGTAAAAAAGATTCCCTATCTATTAAAAGAAAAGACACTTATGACTGGTGAGGTCCTTAAGGATGCACGCGTAGCCATTGATTCACAATTTCATGAGCCTTATATTGCCCTTGAATTTGATGATATTGGAGCAAAGCTATTTGAACAAATAACAGGAGCCAATGTAAAAAAGAGACTTGCTATTATCTTAGACGATAACGTCTATTCTGCTCCTGTAATTCAGGAGAGGATATCAGGAGGAAGGGCACAGATTACAGGACGTTTTAGTATTGAGGAAGCAAATGAATTGGCCATTGTTTTAAGGGCAGGAGCTTTGCCTGCACCAGTAAAGATTATTGAGGAAAGGACAGTAGGACCTTCACTTGGTCAGGATTCTATAAGACAGGGAATGATCTCTATAATTATCAGTGCAATCCTTATTGCAGTATTCATGATTTTTTACTACCGATTGGCTGGTGCGATTGCTGATATTGCCTTGCTTCTAAACATAATTTTAGTTTTGGCTGTACTTTCCCTTTTCCGTGCAACCCTTACCCTTCCTGGAATTGCTGGATTGGTCCTTTCAGTTGGAATGGCAGTGGATGCAAATATCCTAATTCACGAAAGGATAAAGGAGGAGCTAAGGTGGGGAAAAACCATAAGGGCTGCTATTGATCAAGGTTATCACCGGGCATTTACAACCATCATAGACTCCAATCTTACTACAGTTATCGCTGCACTATTCCTTTATCAATTTGGCACAGGTCCCGTGAAGGGTTTTGCAGTTACTCTATTTTGGGGGATTGTAGCAAACATTTTTACAGCAGTATTTATTACAAGATGGGTGTTTGATTATCTCACACTCAAAGTAAGAATCAAGAAATTAAGTATCTAAAGGAAGATAGAGATGGATATTATTAGACCTGATACAAGATTCGATTTTATAGGGAAAAAGAAATTTACGATATGGATTTCAATTGTTGCAATCCTTATTAGCTTTGGTTCAATCTTTTACCATGGTGGGCTTAAACTTGGAGTGGATTTTGCAGGAGGAATCCTGCTACAGATTAAATTTTCAAAACAAATTAATACGTCAGAGGTGAGAAATGCTTTCGAGACTATAGGGTTAAAAGATGCCATGGTACAGAATTTTGGGGGAGAAAATGAATTTTTAATTCGGATTGAAAAGAAATCTGAAGATTTAGAAAGACTTTCAAGAAGTATTCAGGATTCTCTTAAAGAAAAATTTAAGGACAAGGCATTGGAGATCAGAAGGGCTGAGGTTGTTGGTCCAAAGGTTGGAAAGGACCTGAAGACGAAGGCAATATGGGCCACTGGGCTTTCATTTTTAGCTATGCTCGTTTATGTTGCTGTAAGATTTCGTCAATTCTCTTATGGCCTTGGAGGGATTGTGGCTCTCGTGCACGATATTATCATAACTTTTGGAGCCATATCTATTTTGGGACTCGAATTTTCATTGTCACTTTTGGCAGTTATCCTGACGATTATAGGTTTTTCTATCAATGATACAATTGTCATTTTTGATCGCGTACGGGAAAATATTAAGAAGATGAGGAAGGAGAGTCTTGAAAATATATTCAATATTAGTATAAACGAAACATTGGGAAGAACGATATTAACCTCTGGGACAGTTATGATGGTCGTATTGATTCTATTCTTTTTTGGAGGGCCTGTGATCCATGATTTTACGTCTGCAATGATAGTAGGACTAATTTCAGGTACATATTCAACCATTTATATTGCAAGTCGTGTTGTTCTTTTTTGGCATGAACATTTCATAAAAAAGAAAAAGAAGTAAAAAGGTTATATTGACATTTTATAAAAATATATTAATACTTATTTTTAAAGGTGAACTATGAAGACTTATCAGGCAAAGAAAGGTGAAGTTGAACAGCGTTGGTTTTTGATTAATGCAGAAGGAAAGGTATTGGGAAGGTTGGCCTCTTCAGTGGCAAGAATATTAAGAGGGAAAAACAAACCTGTTTATACTCCCCATGTAGATACAGGGGATTTTGTCGTTGTGGTTAACGCAGATAAACTTAGATTAACTGGAAAAAAGCTCAAAAATAAAATCTATTATCATCATACTGGTTATCCAGGTGGAATAAGAGAAATAAATGCTGAGAAGCTTCTTTCAGAAAAACCAACTGAATTATTAAGGGTAGCCGTAAAAGGGATGCTTCCTAAGACAAGTTTAGGAAGGAAGATGTTAAGAAAATTAAAGATATACGCTGGTCCAAATCATCCGCATGAGGCCCAGAAACCAATCTTAATTCAAATTTAATAGGAGCTAAGACGTGCCAGAACCAATCTATGCAACAGGAAAAAGAAAGACATCCATCGCAAGGGTTTGGCTTGAACCTGGTGGCGAAGGGAATTTTATCGTAAATGAAAGGGCATTGAGGGATTACTTCGGTACAGAGACATCTGAATTGGTGATTTTACAGCCCTTTGACATTACTAAAACCCGAAATCAATTCAATGTAAGAGTCAATGTTCAAGGCGGTGGAATTTCAGGTCAAGCAATTGCTATACGTCATGGGATTTCAAAAGCCTTAATTCAATATAACCCTGACTTTAAGGATATTTTGAAAAAGGCAGGCTTTCTCACAAGGGATTCAAGGGTTAAAGAACGTAAAAAATATGGGTTGAGAGGGGCCAGAAGAAGACCTCAATATTCAAAACGATAATATGAAATCGGATTTTAATAAAAAGGAGGTCATATGACCTCCTTTTTTTTAATTTAAAAGAAAAGGATAAGAAAAATGAAAATAAAAGTAGCAGTAATTGGTGCAACTGGTTATACGGGCATCGAACTTATTCGGATTCTTCTTGGACATCCAGAGGTTGAACTTACGGTTTTAACTTCTCAGAAATTCGCAGGCATGGCGATAGACCATGTTTTTCCCTCTTTGAAAAAGAGGATCTCTTTAGTCTGTGAAGAACTTAATCCTATTGAGATTTCTAAAAAGGCAGATTTCATCTTTTCAGCGCTTCCTCATAAAACAGCTATGGAAACCATTCCATCCTTATATAGCGAGGGTAAAAGGATTGTTGATTTAAGTGCTGACTTTCGTTTTAAAAACCCAGCATTATATGAGAAGTGGTATCAAAGGCACAGTGCACCCGGGCTTTTGGCAGAATCAGTATATGGTTTGCCTGAACTTCATCGGGAAAAGATCCGTGAAGCAAGGCTTGTAGGTAACCCAGGTTGTTATCCTACAGGTGCCTTGATAGGTCTCATTCCTTTAGTTAAAAACAAACTAATTCAGCTAAATGGGATAATCATTGATTCAAAGTCGGGGGTCAGCGGAGCAGGTCGTGATGTTGTGCTCGAATCGCTTTTCTGTGAAGTTAATGAAGGTGTAAAGGCATATAAAATCTTTTCTCATAGACACACACCCGAGATAGAGCAAGAATTAAGTGAGATAGCGAAGAAATCTATCAAAATAACTTTTGTCCCGCATCTTATTCCAATGGATCGTGGGATCTTAACCACCATCTATGCCCGTTTGGAAAGAGAGATGAGGACTGATGAGATTTTAGAAGTGTTTCATGAATCATACCGGCAAGAACCCTTTGTGAGAATTTATCCGAAAGGTAGATTTCCAAATACAAAGGATGTAAGAGGCTCAAATTTTTGTGATATTGGTCTAATGGTAAATGAAGTTGATGGAAGGGTTGTAATTATAACCGCCATTGATAATCTTATAAAGGGTGCATCTGGAGAAGCAGTGCAAAACATGAATATTATGCTTGGCTATAGTGAAACGATGGGCCTTGAGCATATTGCTTTGACTCCTTAGATAAACTTTTTTTATTCAAACCTTTACTTTCCTTGAAGGATTCTTATTTTACATCGTAAAAAGTTTTTGTTAAATTATCTTTTATGAGCAAGACTAATTTAACCCCAATGATCAAACAGTATCTTCAGATTAAGAGTCAGTATCCAGACGCCATCGTCTTTTTTCGAATGGGTGATTTTTATGAGATGTTTTTTGAGGATGCACATATTGCTTCCAAGGAACTTGATATTGCCCTCACTTCACGGGATAAAGGCCAGAAGGATAGTGTTCCACTTTGTGGTGTGCCTTATTTTACAGCAGAAAATTACATTTCAAGGTTACTTCAAAAGGGCTATAAAGTAGCCCTTTGTGATCAAGTCGAGGATCCAAGATTTGCAAAGGGAATTGTTAAAAGAGAGGTGGTTAGGGTCTTTACTCCAGGCCTGCTTACTGATTCAGCCCAATTAGGGAAAGGTGAGATTAACTATCTTATGGGTTTTTATTCAGAGGGAGAGGTTTTTGGTTTGGCCTTTTTGGATATTTCTACAGGGGAACTGAAGGCTTGTGAAATTTCGGGCTTTGATGCTTTTATAGGAGAGGTTACCCGGAATGAACCCAAAGAGATATTATCTTTAAAGATTTTTCAGTCAAATCCTTTTTTTGAGAAGTTTAAAAAGATTTTTGAGAATAATTTAATAACTTATTTGGAGCAAATCAACTTTGAAAATCCTCCTGAGAAACTTGAAAACCAATGGGATAATTTAATGAAGAATCTTCCTTTGGCCACAAAGGCCATAAAGATGGTCCTCCATTATGCTGAAGAGAATCAGAAAAGACCTATAACTCATATACGCCCAATTAATATCTATCGTGTTCAAGATTTTATGGTCATTGATGATATGACAAAAAGAAATTTAGAACTTACACAGTCATTATTTGAGCAAGGGAAAAAGGGAACCCTTCTTTGGGTTTTGGATGATACAATGACAATGATGGGAAGTAGAATACTTAGGCATTGGTTAAACTATCCTCTTATGGATAAGGGAGAGATTGAGAGACGTCTTGATGGGATTTCAGAACTTAAGGAAAGGAAGATTGAAAGAAAAAGACTAAGGGAGTCATTGAAAGGGATTCAAGATATCGAACGACTAACATCAAGAATATTTCTTGGTCATGCAACTCCACGGGACCTTGCAGGATTAAAAAATTCACTTTCACGGTTGCCCGAGCTTAAGGAAAGTCTTAAATCCTTTAGCTCAAAAATTTTAGAGAATCTTTTTTCAGAGATAGAAGATTTTGATGAACTTTTAAAACTTCTTGAATCCTCTATTGTTGAGAATCCACCATTAACTGTTAGAGAAGGCGGGATTATTAAGGAGAATTATAATAAGGAACTTGATCAATTAAGAGCTTTAAGTCGTGAAGGTAAGGGATGGGTTTTAAGATTTGAGGCAGAAGAAAGAAAAAGAACAGGTATTTCGTCTCTTAAAGTTCGATATAATCAAGTGTTTGGATATTACATCGAAGTGACAAAGAGTAATCTTCATTTAGTTCCTGATAACTATATAAGAAAACAAACCCTTGTTAACGCTGAAAGATTTATTACGCCAGAGCTCAAAGAATTCGAAACAAAGATTCTTGGAGCTGAAGAAGCTATCTGTCAATTAGAATATAGAATCTTTGAAGAGGTTAGAAAAAGGGTATCTGCAGAAACACCAAAACTCCAGAAGACAGCCTCGGCGATTGGAGTGGTAGATGTACTTAGTACATTGGCAGAGGTTTCAGACCGATACAACTATAATAGACCTATAATTGATGAAGGAGATGAGATTCTAATTAAGGATGGTAGGCATCCTGTTTTAGAGAGGATGGATCTTTTGGAGAGGTTTGTTCCTAATGATACCTATTTGAATACAAGGGAGCAACAGATCATAATAATCACAGGACCAAACATGGCAGGTAAATCAACCTATTTAAGACAAGTAGCCCTAATTGTTATCATGGCCCAGATGGGTTGTTTTGTTCCAGCTACTCATGCAAAGATTGGAATTGTTGATCGAATATTTACTCGTATTGGTGCACTTGATAATATTATGAGAGGTCAAAGCACATTTATGGTAGAGATGATGGAGACCGCTCGTATTCTTAATCAAGCGACCTCAAAAAGTCTGGTTATTTTGGATGAGATTGGAAGAGGGACAAGCACTTTTGATGGGCTTAGCATTGCTTGGGCTGTGGCAGAATATCTTCATGATCATCCTTCCATTAAACCAAAGACCCTTTTTGCCACTCATTATCATGAATTGACAGAACTTGCCCTCACAAAAGAGAGGGTAAAGAATTATAATGTAGCTGTTAAGGAATGGGCAGGAGATATCATCTTTCTTAGAAAGATTATCGAAGGAGGAACAAACCGTAGCTATGGCATTCAGGTGGCGCGATTAGCAGGTCTTCCAGAAAAGGTAATTGATCGAGCAAAGGAAATACTTTCAAATTTAGAAAGTGGAGAGTTGGATGCTATGGGATTGCCTAAAATTGCAAGGCAAAAAGCCTTATCTCAAAGATCAAAAGTTCCAGTTCAATTGCCTCTCTTTTATGAACCCGATTCCTTAAGATCCGAATTAAGAAAGGTTGAAATTGAGAAGATTACTCCTCTTGAAGCCCTCAATATTCTCAATCAATTAAAGAGGAAGGCAGAGGAAGGTTAAGTAAAAAGGTATTTTAATGATTGATTTCCCAAAAGCAAGACTTAAGATGGTTGAAGAACAAATCATATCAAGAGGCATCAAAGACCCTAAGGTTATTTCTGCAATGGCAAAGGTTCCACGTCATCTTTTTGTGGAAGAAGCACTCCAGACTCAGGCTTACAGTGATTATCCTCTACCAATTGGAGAAAGGCAAACCATCTCTCAACCATATATGGTAGCATTGATGACAGAGGCACTTCTTTTAACAGGGAAAGAAAAGGTTTTGGAGATAGGAACAGGTTCAGGATATCAAACAGCGATATTGGCGGAACTATGTGATAAGGTTTTTTCCATCGAGAGGATTCGTTCTTTGGCAATAAAGGCAAGAAAGATATTATATGAGTTAGGATATTATAATGTAGAGATAAAGATTTCTGATGGAACAACCGGTTGGCCTGAAGAGAGTCCTTTTGATGCTATAATCGTTACGGCAGGAGCACCGAATATTCCAGAACCTCTTTATGAGCAATTAAATGTAGGTGGAAGATTGGTTATTCCAATTGGGGATGCCTTCAGTCAAGATCTATTTCGCATTATAAAAAGAGAAGATGGGATGAAGAAGGAAAACCTCGGTGGTTGTCGATTTGTTAAGTTAGTAGGAAGATATGGTTGGAAAGATGAAAATGGAGAGGCTTAAAGTAAAATGGAAAATAAAAATTCGCAAAGTTTTTAATCAGATGTTATATTAATTTTTGTTTTAATATTATTTTGGAGGAAAAATAATGTGGAAAAAGGTTTTTGCAATTTTTTTAACAAGTCTCATAATCTTTACTATATTATATATAACTTCATCTTTGGCAGAAATCCCTGATAAGATAGATAGATTACCCCAAATAGATCTCCCAATTCCTAAAGTTCAAGAAGAAAGAGACTATTTAGGCTTGTCAAATCAAGGGACCTTTAGAATACCCCAGATTAAGGCCAGTTTAGTATTTATTGAAATTTTCAGTATGTATTGTCCTCATTGCCAAAAAGATGCACCAAGAATAAATGAACTATATCAATTAATAGAGAATGATCAAGACCTTAAAAAGAATATAAAGATGATTGGGATTGGAGTTGGAAATACTCCCTTTGAAGTTGAATATTACAAAAAGACTTTTCAAGTTCCTTTTCCACTCTTTCATGATAAGGATTATAAGATCCATCGTGCATTAGGTGAAGTAAGAACTCCTTTCTTTATTTTAGTAAGGATTTATGAGGATAAAAGTCACAGGGTTATATATAGACAACTTGGCCAATTCCCTGGAGCCAAAGCTTTCTTAGAGATGATGTTAAAATTATATACTATGGGAAAAGAGGAGAAACTATGAAGAAGATTTTTGATCAATTAAAATTGGGATTGGGTTTCATAATTATTATTTTATATTTTACATCAAATGCCTTTTCAATCTCAGAGATTTTTAAGGATAATATTTATCCACTAAAAATGGAAAAGCCAAGAGATAGTGTTCTAAAGGTAAAGGTGGGTAATTTAGCCCCAGATTTTATTCTTCCATCCATTTCAGGTGAGAAGATTTCACTAAAACAGTTTCGAGGTAAAAAAAATGTGGTACTTTCTTTTGTGCCTGCAGCATGGACTCCTGTTTGTTCAGACCAATGGCCAGGCTACAATATAGCAAAAGAGATTTTTGAGAAACATGATGCTATTCTTCTCGGGATTACTGTGGATAATATACCAACTCTTTTTGCATGGACAAATCAGATGGGTAAGCTATGGTTTCCTGTACTTTCAGATTTTTGGCCCCACGGTGCAGTGGCTAAGAAGTATGGTGTTTTAAGATCAAATGGAGTTTCAGAAAGGGCATTATTTATTATCGATAAAAAAGGAATCATAAGATATATTGATGTTCATGATATCAATAAAAGGCCACCACTTGAAGATTTAGTAACAGAGTTGGGAAAACTAAGTCAATAAGAATAATGCTTATCTTAGCCATTGAAACCTCATGTGATGATACAAGTGCTTCTGTTCTTTTGGATGGTAGAAATATCCTTTCCAATGTTGTTTCATCTCAAATCTCTATACATCAAAAATATGGTGGAGTTGTTCCTGAACTTGCCTCGAGAAAACATATTGAGTCTATCGTTCCTGTAGTAAAAGAGGCATTAAAGATTGCTCAGGTAACTTTAAAAGATATTGGAGGGATTGCTGTTACACAAGGACCAGGACTAATTGGTTCACTCTTAGTGGGAGTCTCTTTTGCTAAGTCATTAGCATTTTCAGCACAAATTCCATTGATTGGAGTTAATCATATTGAAGCCCATCTTTCTGCAATATTTCTTGAACATGAGGCTCCAAGATTCCCTTATTTAGGAATGGTTGTTTCTGGTGGGCATACTGCTATTTTTCGTGTAAATGGTTTTGGTAGCTATATCCTTTTAGGACAGACAAGGGATGATGCAGCAGGTGAGGCATTTGATAAGGTAGCAAAATTCTTGGGATTGGGTTATCCAGGAGGTCCAGTTATTGAAGAATGGTCCAAAAAGGGGAATCCAAATGCTATAAGATTTCCTAAACCCTATCTTGGAAAAGATTCGTTGGATTTTAGTTTTAGTGGAATAAAGACAGCGGTTGTCAATTATATAAAAACCAATTATGGTGTGAAAGAAAATTTTCCAGAATCCTTAATTAAGGATGTTGCTTCAAGTTTTCAAGAGGTAGTGGTTGAAATATTGGTTCAAAAAATATTGAAGGCTGCTAAGGCTCAAGGATTAAAGAGAATTGTCCTCTCAGGTGGGGTGGCTGCTAATCAATACCTTCGCCAGAAGATTAAACAGGAAGCTAAAGAGGAGAAGTTAAAGATATACATTCCATCACCTGGCTTATGTACAGATAATGCAGCAATGGTGGGTGTTGTGGGATATGAGTATTTAAAGCGTGGCTTAAAATCTTCTACTACACTGAATGCATACTCAAATATTAACATTTAATAAAAAACCTCTTGGGCATTAAGTTTTCTTAGAGTATAATTCCCATTATGGTTTCAATCTTAAGAGAATTGAGGCAATTTAGTGTTAAGCCTAAAAAAAGTTTAGGTCAACACTTTCTTATTGATAGAAATATTTTGAAAAAAGTAGTTCAAACTGCAAAAATTAATGAAGATGATGTGGTTTTGGAAGTAGGCCCAGGACTGGGTGAAATGACAATGGAGTTATGTAAGAAAGCAAAAAAGGTAATTGCCATTGAAATTGATTTGAATCTTATTAAAATTCTGAAAGAAAAATTATTAAAATATCCGAATATAGAGCTTATAGAAGGAAATATTCTTGAGATTGATTTTTTAAAAATTTATAAAAGTGAAGGCAAACCTCTAAAAGTAGTGGCAAATTTACCTTATAATATATCTACTCCTCTAATATTCCATTTTATTGAAGAAAGAAAATGTTTCTCTGATCTTACAATCATGGTTCAGAGGGAAGTTGCTGAAAGAATAGTTTCACCTCCGGGGTCGAAAGCCTACGGAACTTTATCCATCTTTGTTCAACTTGTAGCTATACCTTCTATCAAATTTTTTATAAAGAGGTCTTCGTTTTTCCCTCCTCCAAAGGTAGATTCAGCTCTTGTTCAAATAGTGTGGAGAAGAGAGCTTTGGTTTGGAAAAGAATTTGAAAAATGGTTTAAAGAGGTGGTAAGAGGAGCTTTCAATTATCGCAGAAAGACCCTACTCAATGCTCTAAAGAATTCTGAATTACCCCTTCCCACAGACTTAGATGAAAAAATTAGGCGAGCAGGGTTAGATCCTAAAAGAAGGCCTGAAACTTTATCCATAAAGGAATTTATAAGATTAGTAGAAGCTCTAAGGTTTGAATAAGTCTTTAATATTTAAGATAATTTTGAATTATTTGAAAAAACTAAAAACAATGATTATCTTTTTATCAAAAGTTCTAATCCCTCCTATTCCTTTGGCTTTATGGGAAGGGAGGGATTATTAATATTCAATGATACAGTTAAGGATTCTGGATCATTGGAATTTAGAAATTAAAAACGGAGGTCTATAAGGATGTTACAACTTGATAAATTTACGCTTAAAGCACAAGAGGCACTTCAGAGTGCAAAAACAATAACTGAGATGAAGAATCATCAGCAGATGGATGTTGAACATATGCTTTTAGCTCTTCTTTTACAAAAAGAAGGGATTGTTGTTCCAATTCTTCAGAAGTTGGGAGTGAAACCAGAGTTAATCATCTCACAGGTAGAAGAAGAATTAAATAAGGTTCCTAAGGTGATGGGTTCAGGAGCAGGACAAATTTACATATCTCCTCGATTAAATGAGATTTTTAATATAGCCTGGAAAGAAGCAGAAAGGATGATGGATGAATATCTATCTACAGAGCATATTTTGATTGCAATAGCCGATGAAAAGGGAGGGCCTTCTTCTCAAATTCTTCATCGATATGGAGTATCAAAGGATGCTATCTTGAGGGTACTGCAGGATATTCGTGGTCCTCATCGAATAACAGATCAAACTCCAGAAGAAAAGTATCAAGCTTTAAAAAAATATAGCAGAGATTTAACTGAGGAGGCAAGAAAAGGAAAGCTTGATCCTGTAATTGGTAGAGATGATGAAATTCGAAGGGTAATTCAGGTTCTGTCAAGGAGGACGAAAAATAATCCTGTTTTGATTGGTGAGCCTGGCGTTGGAAAGACAGCTATTGTTGAAGGCTTGGCCCAGAGGATTGTTAAGGGGGATGTACCTGAAACCTTGAAGAATAAGAAGCTTGTGGCCCTTGATTTAGGGGCTTTGATTGCAGGGACAAAATTTAGAGGAGAATTTGAAGAAAGACTAAAGGCAATCCTTAAAGAGATTACTGCGGCTTCAGGAAATATCATTCTTTTCATAGATGAACTCCACACATTGGTTGGAGCAGGGGCAGCAGAAGGTGCAATTGATGCATCCAATATGCTTAAACCTGCCTTGGCAAGGGGAGAGCTTAGATGTATTGGTGCCACTACCCTCAATGAATATAGAAAGTATGTGGAGAAGGATGCAGCCCTCGAACGAAGATTCCAACCCATATATGTTGCTGAACCATCTGTCGAAGATACAATAGCAATTCTCAGAGGATTAAAAGAGAGATATGAAGTTCACCATGGAGTAAAAATTAAAGATTCCGCCTTAATCGCAGCAGCTGTGCTTTCAAACCGATATATCTCAGATCGTTTTTTACCTGACAAGGCTGTCGATTTAATCGATGAGGCTGCCTCGAGGTTAAGGATAGAGATAGATAGCGTTCCGATGGAGATTGATGAAATCCAGAGGAAGGTGATGCAGTTAGAGATTGAAAGAGAGGCCTTAAAAAAAGAGAATGATCAAGCATCTCAAGAGAGGCTAAAAAAACTGGAAAAAGAGCTTTCTGAATTAAAAGCTGAGGTTAAAGAAAAGATAATCAAATGGGAAAACGAGAAGAAGGCCATTTCAAGGATTCGAGAGATTAAAGAAAAGATTGAAAAGACCAAACAGATGATGAAGGAGGCAGAAAGAGAAGCTGACTATTCGAGATTGGCTGAATTACAGTATGGGGAGATGATACACCTTGACAAAGAGCTAAGACAAGAAGAAGAAAGACTGGCTGAGATTCAGAAGGATGGTAAAATGCTGAAGGAAGAAGTGGATGAGGAGGATGTTGCTGAAGTTGTTTCCAAGTGGACAGGTATACCTGTGGCTAAGATGCTTGAAGGGGAAGTACAAAAGCTCATCCATATGGAAGAAAGATTGAAAAGGAGGGTTGTTGGACAGGATGATGCGATTTTGGCTGTTTCAAATGCAGTAAGGAGAGCACGGGCAGGATTGCAGGATCCTAATCGACCAATCGGATCTTTTATCTTCATGGGACCAACAGGCGTAGGGAAAACAGAATTAGCAAGAGCCTTGGCAGAGTTCCTTTTTGATGATGAACAGGCAATGGTAAGAATTGATATGTCTGAATTTATGGAGAAACATTCTGTTTCCCGTCTTATTGGAGCTCCTCCAGGATATGTTGGATATGAGGAGGGTGGATATTTAACAGAAGCCGTAAGGAGAAGACCTTATTCAATTGTTTTACTTGATGAAATTGAAAAGGCCCATCAAGAGGTGTTTAATATCCTTTTACAAATACTGGACGATGGTAGGTTGACTGATGGGCATGGAAGGACAGTCGATTTCAAAAACACTGTGATTATAATGACTTCGAATATTGGAAGCCAGTGGATTGTGGATTTGGGAGAAAAAGATTACGAAGAGATGAAGCGACGAGTAATGGAAGCTGTGAGAGCCCATTTTAAGCCTGAGTTTCTAAATCGAATTGACGAATTTATAATCTTTCATGGACTTGGGATTGAACAAATCAAAGCCATTGTTGATATTCAAATTAAAAAACTTCAAGAGAGACTTAATGAGAAAAAGATCCAATTAAGTATAACAGAACAAGCAAAAGAATGGCTTGCTAAAGAAGGATTCGATCCAACCTATGGAGCAAGGCCTCTTAAAAGGGTGATTCAAAAAGAGATTTTGGATAAATTGGCACTAAAATTATTGGAAGGTGTTTTTAAAGAAGGAGATAATGTTACGGTAGATGTGGATCGTAAGAAAAACGAATTAATATTCAGGGCAACGTAATATAACTTAAGAATTTTCTTGACAAAATTAAAAAAACCTGTTATTGATACAAAAGATTTTTGAAAGGAGGAAAAATCAAAGGAAGGCACGTAGCTCAGGGGGAGAGCGCTACCTTGACGCGGTAGAAGTCTGGGGTTCAAATCCCCACGTGCCTACCATTTTAATTCTTCTAATCTGAAGTGAAACATAACCTATTGAAAGTCTTGAGATTCTAATTTATGCATAATAAAGAGGCATCATTCATTGAAAATATGAATGATGCCTCTTTCACTTCTTTTTAAGATACATAAAAATTATGGTTGAAAGAGAAGAAAAAGTAAGAATCACTTTGCCAGATGGCATAGTGAAGTTTATAGAAAAAGGTAAATCTTACCAAGATATTGCAGAAGAGCTTGGCAAAGATGCCATAGCTGTTCAAGTCAATGGAAGATTGATTGACCTTAGCCAAAAGATTGAAAAGGATTCAGAAATAGCATTTATATCTATTCATTCAAAGAAGGGATTGGAGATTCTTCGTCATTCAACCGCTCATGTTATGGCTCAGGCTGTTAAGGATCTTTTCCCTGAAGCTAAATTGGCATTTGGTCCTGCTACGGAATCAGGTTTTTATTATGATTTTGATTATAAACGTCCTTTTACACCAGATGACCTTAATATGATTGAAAATAGGATGAAAGAAATTATTGAGAAAAATGAACCTTTCAGAAGAAGTGAGGTTTCAAAAAAGGAGGCTCAGGATATATTTGAAAAGATGGGTGAAACCTATAAAGTAGAGCATCTTCAAGATCTTCCTGAGCAAGTTTCTTTATATGAACAAGGAAGTTTTTTAGACCTTTGTGAAGGACCACATATTCCTTGTACTGGAAAGATAAAGGCATTCAAACTGTTAAATGTCTCTGGAGCTTATTGGAAAGGAGATGCTAAAAACCAGGTTCTGCAGAGGATATATGGTACGGCTTTTCCAGATGTATCAGAATTGGAAGAATATCTTAATATGCTTGAGGAGGCAAGGAAACGAGACCATAGAAAATTGGGAAGAGAGTTAGATCTTTTTAGTATCAATGAGGAGGCTGGTTCAGGTCTTGTAATCTATCATCCCAAGGGAGCAATGCTGAGACTAATTCTTGAAGACTTTGAAAGGAAAGAACATCTTAAACGGGGATATCAGATTGTAATTGGTCCTCAGCTTCTCAAATTGAATCTTTGGAAACAATCAGGCCATTTGGAGAACTACCGTGATAAGATGTATTTCACTAAAGTGGATGATGAGGAATATGGGATAAAACCAATGAATTGTCTTGCCCATATGCTCATATATAAATCCCAAGTTCGGAGTTACAGAGACTTACCACTTAGATATTTCGAACTTGGAACGGTTCATCGTCATGAGAAATCAGGAGAGCTTCATGGACTTCTGAGGGTAAGAGGGTTTACGCAGGATGACGCACATATCCTTTGTCGTCCGGATCAGCTTAATGATGAGATATGTGGTATTATTGATTTTGTTAGTGATGTAATGAAGATTTTTAATTTTGATTTTGAGGTTGAGTTGAGCACTCGTCCTGAAAAATCTATTGGAACAGATGAGGATTGGCAGAGGGCAACTCAAGCCCTTATTCAAGCACTAAAGAATAAGAACCTCATTTTTGAAATTAATGAGGGAGAAGGTGCTTTTTATGGTCCAAAGATTGATATAAAATTGAAAGATGCCCTTAGCCGAAGGTGGCAATGCGCTACCATTCAGGTAGACTTTGCAATGCCTGAGCGTTTCGATCTTACCTATATTGGAAGTGATGGTGAGCGGCATAGGCCTGTGATGCTTCATCGTGTTATTCTTGGAGCGATGGAGAGATTCATTGGGGTATTGATTGAGCACTATGGAGGGGCTTTTCCTGTTTGGCTATCACCCATTCAAGCTATCTTACTAACAGTAACAGAAAGAAACCTTGATTATGGGGAAGTAGTATTTAAGGAATTAGTTTCAAGGGGAATCAGGGTTGAGAAAGATTTTAGGAATGAAAAATTAGGCTATAAGATTAGAGAGGCTCAGCTCAATAAGATACCCTATATGCTTGTAATTGGGGATCGTGAGCAAAAAGAAGGGACTGTTTCACCAAGAAAGAGAAGTGGTGAAACAATGAAAAGCATGGGCTTAGATGAATTTGTTAAATTGATCGAGTCAGAATATCCAAGAATTTAATTAAAAGAGGAGGTGGTGTTTATCATCAAGGATGTAAGGGTGAATCGCGAGATTCACGCTAAGGAGGTTAGGGTGATTGATCCAGATGGTAAACAATTAGGAATATTACCATTAGTTGAGGCACTTAGAGCAGCTGCAAGTTTAGATCTTGATCTTGTTGAGGTTTCTCCAAAATCTGATCCTCCCGTCTGTAGGATAATGGATTATGGGAAATTCAAATATCAGCAGAGTAAAAAGGCTCATGAGGCAAAAAAGAGACAAGCGATTCAGCATATTAAAGAAGTAAAATTGAGACCTAAAACAGAGGAACATGACTTTCAATTTAAACTAAAACATATAGAGCGATTTTTAAAAGAGGGGAACAAGACTAAGGTGACCATTGTTTTTAAAGGCAGGGAGATGGCCCATCCAGAGAGGGGGAAAAATAAATTAATTAAGGTCATTGAAGGAACCAAAGAATGGGGCAAAGTGGAACAGGCTCCAAAGTTAGAGGGAAGGAATTTTACAATGGTTTTGGCTCCAATCACTGGAACAAAGGTTCAAACTAAGGAAAATAAGGAAGAAAAACAACAAAAAGAGGAAAACAATAAATAGAATTATAAAAAGGAGGTTTCTGTGCCAAAATTAAAAACCAATCGAGGAGCAGCAAAAAGATTCAAGAAGACTGCTACAGGAAAGATTAAAGCTAAAAGGGCTTTTGCACGGCATCTACTTACAGGTAAGTCTTCCAACAGAAAAAGGTCTTTAAGACAACCTAAATTCATAGAAAAGACAGATAAAAAAGGGGTAAAAAGGCTATTACCATATCTCTAATTTAATTAGGTTTGCTAAATAGTAAATATTATAGGAGGATAAATAAATCATGCCAAGGGTGAAAGGTGGACCAAAGACAAGAAGGAGAAGAAAGAAGATACTAAAAATGGCAGAAGGCTATGTGGGAGGGAGAAGAAGACTTTATAGAACTGCAATTGATGCAGTCCATAGGGCCCTTGCTTATGCCTACAGGGATAGAAGGGCAAGAAAGAGGGATTTTAGAAGACTTTGGATTGCAAGGATTAATGCAGCAGCTCGACTCAATGGTATCTCTTATAGCAGGCTCATGAATGCTTTAAAGAAAGCCCATATTGAACTTGATCGTAAGATATTGGCAGACTTAGCTGTAAGGGATCCAAATGCCTTTTCAAAAATTGCCGAAATGGCTAAGATGAGTGTCAATTAGATTAAAAGAAGATCGGGGAGATCATTTTTGTGAAAGAGGATCTAAAAAATTTAAGAGAATTCACAATATCCTCACTTAATAAAGCTCAAACGGAAAGAGAGGTTAATGAAATTCGAGTAAAGGTTTTAGGTAGAAAAGGGACTCTAACAGGTATCCTTAAAAGTATTCCATCATTAGCTCCTGAAGAGAGAAGGGAAGTAGGCAAAATAGCAAATGAGATCAAAAAGGAACTCGAAGAGAGAATCGAAGAGGCACTTGTTAGGATTAGAGATCAACAAAAGAGGGAGGCCCTTGAAAAAGAGAAAATAGATATCACCCTACCTGGAAGAAGAATTCCTATGGGAAGATCTCATCCCATAAGTCAGGTTTTAAATGAGATTATTGGGATATTTTCTCACTTAGGCTTTGAAGTGGTTGAAGGACCAGAAGTGGAGCTTGATTATTATAACTTTGAAGCCCTTAATATACCAAAAGGTCATCCTGCAAGGGAGATGCAGGCAACTTTTTTCATTTCTGATGATGTGGTTTTAAGAACTCACACATCACCAATGGAAGTAAGGACAATGGAAAAACAACCTCCGCCAGTGAGAATCATCTCCCCAGGTCCGGTCTATAGGAGGGATTCAGATCCAACCCATTCTCCAATGTTTCATCAGGTTGAAGGACTTTTAGTTGATAGGGGGATTACCTTTTCAGATCTTAAAGGAGTTCTAACATACTTTGTTCATCAGATGTTTGGAGAAAAAACAAGGTTAAGATTTCGTCCAAGTTTCTTCCCATTTACAGAACCAAGTGCAGAAGTAGATATTGAATGTGTTATGTGCAAAGGTAAGGGTTGTGCTGTATGTTCAAATTCTGGTTGGTTAGAGATTTTAGGCTCTGGGATGACTGATCCAGCTGTCTTTGGGTTTGTCGATTATGATCCTGAAGAACTAACAGGTTTTGCTTTTGGGATGGGCGTTGAAAGAATTGCAATGCTAAAGTTTGGAATTAATGATATCAGACTTTTCTTTACAAATGATATAAGATTTCTTAGACAATTCTGAAAGAGGAAAAGATGAAGGTTAGTCTGAATTGGCTTAAAGATTATGTTGATATTCAAATGGGAGTTAATGAATTAAAAGAGATTTTAACGATGGGAGGACTTGAAGTAGAGCAGGTTATCCCAATAATTGGAGGATTTGATAAGATAGTTGTAGCGGAAATTAAATCCATCAGAAAACATCCCAATGCTGATAAACTTAGTTTAGTTGATGTAATGACAGATGCTCAGAACTTTTCTGTAGTATGTGGTGCCACAAATATTGCAGTTGGACAAAAAGTTCCGTTAGCCATTGAGGGTGCTCGACTTCCAAATGGGATGGAGATAAAGAAGTCTAAGATTAGAGGAATTGTATCTGAAGGTATGCTTTGTTCGGAGTCGGAACTTGGTCTTGGTGAGGATTCAAGTGGGATTATGATTCTTTCAAAGGATTTAAAATTAGGGGCAAATCTCGGTGAGGCATTAGGATTAACAGACACGGTGCTCGAACTGAGCATTACCCCAAATAGGCCTGATTGTCTTTCAATTATTGGAATTGCAAGAGAAGTGGCAGCCCTTACCAATCAAAAGGTTAGGTATCCTTTTATTCCAGATTATCCCAAGGAAGGTGAGATTCATAAAAAAACATCTGTAACTATTATAGATCCAGATCTTTGTCCACGTTATGTAGCAAAGATGATTGAGGGAATCAAGGTCGGTCCTTCTCCATATTGGATGAAAAGTCGTTTGGAGAAAGTAGGGATTCGCTCAATAAATAATGTTGTTGATGTTACAAACTATGTGATGATGGAGTATGGTCAGCCACTTCACGCCTTTGACTTTGATTTATTAGAGGAAGGAAGAATTGTAGTAAGAAGGGCTAACGAAGGCGAGGAGTTTGTAACACTCGACGGGGTAAAAAGGAGATTGGATTCAGAGATGTTAATGATTTGTGATGGTGTTAAGCCAGTTGCAATTGCAGGTGTCATGGGTGGACTTAACTCAGAAATCAGAGAAGATACAAAGAATGTTTTGCTTGAGAGTGCTTATTTTAATCCTGCCAATAATCGAGAAACCTCAAAAAAACTTGGTCTCGAAACAGAGGCTGCATTTCGGTTTGGAAGAGGAATTGATTATGGAGCTTGTCTAAATGTTGCCAATAGAGCAGCTATGTTGATTAAGGAGCTTGCAGGAGGTAGAGTGGTTGAAGGAGGAATTGATGCCTATGTAAAACCTATCCAACCAAAGCCAATCAATCTAAGAATTCAAAGGGTTAATCATGTGTTGGGGCTCGAGATTCCAAAAAGAATGGTGAGAAAATATTTAGAAAATCTGGAACTAACCATTGAAGAAAGAGAAGATTTCTTAGTAGTTACACCTCCTACATTTAGACAAGATCTTGAAAGGGAGATCGATTTAATAGAAGAGGTTGCAAGGCTTCATGGTTATGATAAAATTCCTGTAACACTTCCAAAAAGTCCTCCATCTTCTCGAACAATTAATAGAAACCTTCTGCTTGAGCAAAAGGCCATAGAGGTTTTGATTCATCACGGATATCATGAGGTGATTACATACAGTTTTATTTCACCTTCCTTTGGAGACAGGATTCAACTTCCTCAGGATGATATCCGAAGAAGGTCAATTAAAATCCTCAATCCTCTTTCAGAGGAATACTCAGTTATGAGGACAACTCTTATTCCAGGCCTTTTAGAGACTGCACGCTATAACATAGCGAGGAAGAATTCTAATTTAAAAATCTTCGAGTTAAGAAAGGTTTTTATACCTAAAGAGGGAGAAAAACTTCCAAAAGAGATAAAGTATCTTTCTGGATTGGCTATGGGATTTGATGGATATCTAAGTTGGACATCACCTCTAAGAGAAATTGATTTTTTTGATATTAAGGGATGTCTTGAAGACCTATTAGAGGCTTTAAGGATTGAAGGAGTAAGATTTTTGAGGGTTGAAAATGTGCCCTATCTACATCCTAAAAAATCATCAGCGATGGTTTTGAACGGAGAAAATTTAGGGGTTTTGGGCGAGCTTCATCCTGATGTGCTTAGCCGTTATGAAATAGATAGAAAGGTCTACCTTTTCGAAGTAAATTTTGATAAACTAATAGAGAATTCGAAAGAAGAGATAAGATTTAGCCCTCTACCGAAATTTCCAGCAGTTTATAGAGATTTATCATTAGTGGTAGATAAGGAATTAGAGGTAGGGAAAATATTTGAGGCTATAAATGCATTTTGTGATCCATTTATCAATGAGGTTAATCTATTTGATGTTTACGAAGGATCGCCTCTTCCCGAGGGGAAAAAGGGTGTTTCCTTCAGAATAAAATACCAATCAAAGGAACGAACGCTAACTGATGATGAAGTAAATCAGGATCATGAGAGGCTCATTTCAAAGTTGAGAGAAGTGTTGAAAGTAGATTTAAGGCAATAGGTCATCAGAGAAAGGAGGGGCCATTAGATGACAAAGATTGATCTTGTTGAAGCTATTTATGAAAAGGTAGGTTTTTCAAAAAAAGAGGTAGCCAATATTGTTGAAACCATCTTTGATATTATCAAGGAGCATCTTCAGAAGGAGGATAAGATCAAGATTTCAGGGTTTGGAAATTTTGTTGTGAGGAAAAAAAGGGCGAGAAGGGGACGAAATCCACAGACAGGAGATGATATCGAGATTAGCCCAAGAAGGATTTTGACCTTTAAGCCGAGTCAGGTTTTAAAGGCTGCACTCAATCGTCCTGAATCTCAAGAGTAATTTTTGATTTTAAATAGGCCGGCCCAAAAAGATTTCTTCCTGACTAAAACCAGGAAGGGGAAAAAGTAGGAGGAAAGGACTTGTCGAAGATTTTAATGGGACAAGAGGGTGAACATCCTAATTCCTACAACCGGCTATACTATCGGATTGGAGAAGTAAGTCGACTCACAGGTTTAAAACCACATGTTCTTCGTTATTGGGAATCAGAGTTTAAAGTAATTAAACCCCATAAAGCTGGATCTTTTCAACGACTCTATCGTAAGAAGGATGTTGAAACGATTCTTAAGATTAAAAAATTGCTTTATGAAGATGGATACACCATAGCAGGGGCAAAGAAAAAGATCAGAGATCTTGAGAAGATAGATACCCAACAAATAAAATCCCAGCCTATTGAGAATCGGCAAGAGTCAAAAGAGCGGGAATTATTGATCGAGATTAGGGAGGAGCTTAAAGATATAAGAAAATTATTGGAATGATGAATTTGTAATGTTAAATATTGGGATAGGGGAAAGTAATGAATTGGATTGTAAGTTGTTCGGTTTGTGGTAGCTCTTATGTTTATACTTCTGGCCAGGGCCTTCCAGATATCTGTTCGTCTTGCATGGATAAGGGCAAACAAGAAGTTAAAAAATTCTTAGAGAAAGAACATAAGAGAAAAGAGATAATTGCTATTACATCTTCTCGGTTTGAAGAAAGAAAAATAGTTAAGACATTAGGAATGGTCTCTCATGAACATGTTTTTGGAATGGGATTGGTTCAGGATTTAGACCTTCAAAAATTTAATGGAGGTATTTCCCTCTCCTGGGAAGAAAAGATAAGGACTGGAAAAGAACTTGCTCTTAGATATATAAAAGATGAGGCCATAGAAATGGGAGGCAATGCTGTTGTGGCTGTAGATATTATTTTTAATGTTTTAGGGATACATGGGGATGTGGTGATTGTGCTTGTTGGAGCTAAAGGTAATGCTGTAGTTGTTGAATAAAACATAATTAAGAGGGTTAAACCCTCAATGTGGACTTTTTACTAAAAATTGAATATATTTATAATATAAATACGGGGCGTGGCGCAGCCTGGTAGCGCACTGGCATGGGGTGCCAGGAGTCGGAGGTTCAAATCCTCTCGCCCCGACCATCCTTTTTAAGAAAAATGACAGAAAGAAAGAGAATTCTTGTTACAAATGATGATGGAGTTCATTCTGAGGGGATAATAATTTTGGCTAAGGCCCTTCAGGAAGTAGGAGAAGTATATATTGTAGCACCTGACAGAGAAAGAAGTGCTATTGCTCATTCTCTTACATTACACCGCCCTCTAAGGGTAGAGAGAATTAGAAAGAATGTTTATTCAGTGGATGGAACACCTGCAGATTGTGTGCATCTTGGAGTACATGCTATTTTGCCTAAAAGACCAAATTTAATTGTTTCGGGTATCAACAAAGGGGGGAACCTTGGAGATGATATTACCTATTCTGGTACAGTATCTGCTGCCTTTGAAGGAACACTTCTTGGAGTTCCATCCTTTGCCATCTCCATAGTCTCAAGAAGCAATTTCAGATTTCAAACCGCAGCAAAATTTGCTGTAAAAATGGCAAGATTTATTCTCAAACACGGTCTCCCTAAGGATACTTTATTGAATATTAATGTTCCAAATCTTAGTGAGAAAGAGATTAAATCCTATAAGATTACAAAGCAAGGAAGGTGGATACATAATGGAAATGCTGTTATAGAAAAGATTGATCCGAGGGGAAAGAAGTATTACTGGATTGGAAGTGGAGAACTTATATTTAATCAAGATAAGGATACAGATTTTGAGGCAGTATCGAATGCATATATATCAATTACCCCCCTACATCTTGACCTAACAAATTATGCCTCTATCAAACAATTAAAAAGATGGAGGATTTAAGTCTTTTAAGCCAATTATTAACTCTTTTATAATATTAATCTGGGACCTTTTTATTTAAAAATCAAAAAAGGAGATCGATATGAAGACAACATTAACTGTAATTAAGGCTGATATTGGAAGCATAGGAGGACATATCCGTCCGAGTGAAAGATTATTGAAGGCAATAAAGAATTACATAGAAGATAGAGGAAAGAATATAATCTCTGATTTCTACGTCAGTCATACTGGAGACGATATTGCAATTCTATTTTCACACTTCCTTGGAAAGGCTAATGAAAAGGTTCATGGTTTGGCCTGGGATGCATTTGTAGAAGGGACAAAAGTAGCCAAAGAGCAGGGGCTTTATGGTGCAGGACAGGACCTCTTAAAAGACTCTTTTTCAGGGAATGTGAGAGGTATGGGACCTGCAGTTGCTGAGATGGAATTTGAGGAGAGACCAAACGAGCCGTTCCTTTTCTTTGCTGCAGATAAAACTGATCCTGGTGCATATAATCTTCCTCTTTATTTGGCCTTTGCAGATCCAATGTATAATGCAGGTTTGATTCTTAGTCCTTCTATGAATAAAGGATTCAAATTTGTCATTATGGATGTAAATTATACTGAGGGCGATAGGATTATTGAACTTAATGCTCCCGAAGATCTTTATGATATTGCAGCTCTTCTAAGAGACAACCAGCGGTTTGTCATAGAGGCGATTTATTCAAGAAACAATGGAGAGATTGCTGTTTCTGTTAGTACTACAAGGCTTCATAATATTGCTGGTAAGTATACTGGGAAGGATGATCCAGTTATGCTTGTGAGGGTTCAGGGAGCATTTCCTGCAACAGGTGAGGTTTTAGCACCTTTTAATATTGGTCATTATGTAGCAGGTTTTATGAGAGGAAGTCACACTGGGCCATTAATGCCTGTAAGAATCAATTCAGGGATTTCTTATTTTGATGGCCCACCTATTGTTGCATGTCATGCCTTTTGTGTCCATCAAGGCAAATTAACCGAGCCAGCAGATGCATTTGATCATCCATACTGGGATTGGGTGAGAAGTAATGTTTCTCAAAAGGCAACTGAGATGCGAAGACAAGGCTTCTCAGGAGCAGCTATGCTACCTTATAATGAGCTTGAATATGGTGGAATTGTTGAGAAGATGAAGATCTTAGAAACGAAATTTAAAATACGGAGTTGATTAATATCTTAAAATGGAAAGGCGAGTTTATATAGAGACCTACGGATGTCAGATGAATGAAAATGATTCTGAGAGGATCTTAAGGCTTCTTGAGAGAAAGAATTACCAGGAAACAAAGGAGCCTAAAGAGGCAGACCTTATCCTTATAAATACTTGCAGTGTAAGAGAAAAACCCGAACATAAGGTATATAGTGCACTTGGAAGGTTTAAAAGTTTAAAGGAAAAGAAGAGTGTAATTGTTGGGGTAATGGGTTGTGTTGCTCAGCAGGAGGGGGAGAAGCTTCTTGAGAAAGTCCCATACCTTGATATGGTTGTTGGAACACAAGCTATTCCACTAATTCCAAAATTGCTCGATAGAATAGAGACATCTGGAGAGAGAGTTTGTGAAGTAGGATTTGATCCAGACGGTAAATATCTTGAGGCACAACTTCCTCAAAGACTTTTAAATCAAGCAAAATCCTATGTAACTATAATGCAAGGGTGCAATCATTTCTGTTCATTCTGTATAGTTCCATATTTGAGGGGAAGGGAGAGGAGTCGTCCAAGTAAAGAGATTATTGAAGAAGTTAAACATCTTGTTCAAATGGGTGTCAAAGAGGTCTGCCTTTTGGGACAAAATGTGAATTCCTATGGGAAAGGGATTGAAGGAGAACTAAAATTTTATGAGCTATTAAAAGAGATTAATAAGATTGAAGGACTTGAGAGAATTCGTTTTACAACTTCTCATCCTGTTGATTTGTCTAACGATTTGATTAGGTGCTTCTCAGAGCTTGAAAAACTTTGCGAACATATTCATCTTCCTTTTCAATCAGGCTCAAACAAAATTTTAAAAGCTATGAATCGAGGTTATACTCGTGAGTCCTATATTGAGAAGGTTGAAGAATTAAAGAAGGTTTGTCCCTCGATTGCTATCACCTCAGATGTGATTGTTGGATTTCCAGGAGAGGAAGAAGATGATTTTAAAGAGACAATTGATCTTATAGAAAGGGTTCAGTTTGATGATCTTTACTCTTTTAAATTTTCTCCAAGGAAAGGAACACGTGCAGCCCAGTTTCAAAATCAGGTGGATGAAACTATAAAAGAGAAGAGACTCTCCATTCTTCAAAAGATTCAAAAGGAGATTACATATAAGAAGAATAAATCCTATGAAGGGAAAATCACTGAGGTTCTTGTGGAGGGTCAGAGTAAAAAGAGTGAGAAAGATCTAACTGGAAGAACAAGATCGAATAAGATTGTAAATTTTGAAGGAGATAAAAATTTAAAAGGAAGTTTGGTTTCAGTTCGAATTATACAGGCTTATCAACATTCCCTCCGCGCCGAATTAATTCAAAATATATAAGATTCTTTTAAATCAACCCAACAAACTCAATAAACTTCAATATTAAGAATAATTAAGGAAGATTATTTTCTTTTTTAATCCCTCCCTGCCTCCCCTTAAAAAGGGAAGGAGTATTATTTCCACTTTATTTCTAATTTTCCCCTCCTTTTTAAGGAGGGGTTAGGGGAGATTATAAACTTTATTTTATTCTCTTTTCCAATTCAACTCAATAACTCAATTAAACCAATTAACTTAATATGTTTTCCCAAATTCTTCAGCGAATAAAGCCAAATCATCTTTATCTACATCCCCATCACTATCTAAATCTCCTTTACAAGGAGATAAGCTATTACAATCTGTCCTCCCAAATTCAGAGGCAAAAACAGCAAGATCCAACCCATCCACATCCCCATCACGATCAAAATCCTCTTTTAGTGTTATTCCAATATATACATCATCAAAAAGTGCTTCAATCATACCTTCCTTTCCTCCAGGATTTCTTATTATAGTGGTTAATTCCCTTCGAGGATTATTTGGAGTATTTATTGATGTAATCGGGCTATAATAATCAACCTCATCATTGAGTTTAAAAGTAAACTTACTTCCATCCCATTGTATAAATAGATCATAAGTATCTCCAAGATTTATTGGAGTAGAGAATAAACTCGAAGCAACGGTTTCTGTATTCTGTCCTGTATAATCAGTAAACTTTGATAATCTCCAGCCTGCTGTTGGATTGATTCCTGATCCACCAATACCAACGCTTGCCAGCACATCTCCCATATACCCACCACCTGGAGTTCCATCATTATAATAGATTCCTCCAATGTATGCTGATACGCTATCAATATCATGCTCGTTTTGGCGGTCAAGAAGAGTTGCTTTTGCACTGATAGTATCAATCAAGGATGGATCAATAAACTCAAGCCGATTTGAAATTGTATAACTTGAAGCTGAACTACTTCTTATGCCCGATCTTAATTTTCCATCCATAATCTCTCTTACAAATTCATAATTTACCCATTTGCTCGAATCAATTACTTCAGACGAAAAATCATCGTATAAAAAACTGTTTACATAAACATCATCAAATGTTGCAGAAAGTGAGGCAGTATCTGTTGGGTTGTATGCCCTTGAAACAGTATGAAGTCCCTTCCATGGCATATTTGGAGGTCCAGCTCTCGGGGGCAACTCTGACGGCATAACCGTTATAGTTTCAGATTCTACCTTGAAAGTGAATTGATTTATAGAAGGATTGTAATCAATGTAAAGAATATAAGGGGTTCCTACGGTAATTAGTGTTGAAAATGTTCCCCATTTCAAATCCTGCATAGTAGTCCCATCAGGTGTTATATATTTTGCTATGTAGTAACGGGCAGATAAGCCATCGCTTGCCCTACGAATGCTCACTTCAGCCCAGATATCACCTGCATATCCTCCACCTGATGTTCCATCGTTATAAAAACGACCACCTAAGTAGGTATATGTTCTCCCGGTTCCAGAAATATTAGATTCAATAATTGTAACCTGAGCCTGAATTGAATTGATAGAATTAGGATTAGTAAAACCTATATTGTTTCTCACATTATATGGAAATGTTTTCATGACAGAAGGATTGGGAGTAATGGTCTGGAGGTATAGCTTGTAATCTCCACCATTAAATTCCCTTATCTCTCTTACAAACTCACCATATCTCCATTTATTGAGGTCTATCTTTTCTCCAGAAAAGTCGTCATAAAGTAGACCCTGTTTCGGAGCCCCACTTATCTCCATAAGAGAAGCGCTCTCATTCCCGCTTGTATCATAAGAAGTAACCGTTATGTAATAGGTGATTCCTGGTATAAGCCCGCTTAGATTATATGCCGTTACGTTGCCTACATCGATTGAATTTTCATAATTTCCCGAAGATTTACCATAATAGACTTTGTATCCTGCCAGATCAGAATCAGTATTTGGGTCCCAAGATATCCTGATTGATCCAAAACCAGAACCTGAATATTTAATATTTTGTGGTGGTGATGGAGGTATATTATCTTTTATGGTATGAGTTAATCTATTCCCCGCAGAATCATAAGTAAACTCCTCCGTTGTCCCATCTCCGTAAACTACTTTCGTAAGTCGATTGAGGTTATCGTAGGTGTAGGTAATTGTGGCGGAATCAGAGAGATGAGGAAAAGTTATTATGAAAAAAGTAAAAACCATTAAACCCCAAAAGTATTTAAATTTTGACTTCATCTTTGTATATCTCCTTTTTTTCGGTTTCCCCTCCTTTTTAAGGAGGGGCGAGGGGAGATTATTCCCCTTTTTTAATCCCTCCCCACCTCCCTTTAGAAAAGGGAGGAAATTGAAAAGGAACCTTTTAGAAGGAGAGTGATAGCTAATTTTCCCCCTTTTCTTATTTCCCCTCCTTTTTAAGAATCCTCACTTAAAAATTCCCCTCCTTTTTAAGGAGGGGCAGGGGAGATTATCTCTCTTTTACCCCTCTTTTCTAAAGAGGGGTTAGGGGAGATTATCATCCTCCTACAAACTCTCATATATTCTTTGAACACACCCATCAAGATTTTTAAAGACATCTCGATCTGAAATTCTCAAAACCCTGAGACCCAAACTCTGTAAGTACTCATCTCTAATTTTATCTTCTTTGGAGCCTTCATCTGTATAATGCTCTCCGCCATCCAACTCAATAACAAGCTTAGATCTGGGACAATAAAAATCAACAATATAATTTCCAATAATTCTTTGCCGATAAATCTGTAATCCTTTAAGCTGTTTTCCTCGAAGCCTCGACCACAAAACCCTTTCAGCATCCGTCATATTTCTCCGAAGCTCCTGAGAACGTCTCTTAAGTTTGGTGTTGTAGAACAACATAGGTCCTTCTCTAATCCTTTCTAATCCTCCTTTATTCTCTTTTCCCCTCCTTTTTAAGGAGGGGTTAGGGGAGATTATTTATTAATCCCTCCCCCACCTCCCCTTAGAAAGTGGAGGAGAATCATTCTCCCTTTATTCATAATTTTCCCCTCCTTTTTAAGGATTCTTCTTTTTCCCCTCCTTTTTAAGTAACCTTCTTTTTCCCCTCCTTCTTAAGGATCCATTTCCATTTCCCCTCCTTTTTAAGGAGGGGTTAGGGGAGATTATATTTCTTTATTAATCCCTCCCAACCTCCCCTTAGAAAGTGGAGGAGAATCAAAAAGAGGGAAAAGGGGAGATTATCTCTTCATTTCTCCATAACCACCAATCTTCAATCTGACCCTCATCTAAAGATTTGCCATTCTTTATTTCTCTATTCTCAAAATAAAAAGATTCAATCCACATGATTTTTATCTTCGTCACCTATTATTTTTTGCTCGATCTCTTTTGATAATTTTCAACTTCGGATACTTCAATTATATACGGAACCGTTGACCCAGCGTGTAAGGGGGAACCAATAATTTTTTTTGTTGGATTTTTTAATTCTTCAATTAAGTTTTTGATCTTTTCTTCAACCTCCTTCATTTTAGATGGAAGCTCTTCTATCAAATATTCAAAAATACGAGTTTCGTAACGTCCACTTTTTGATCTCAGAGATTCCATAATCTTTTCTTGCTCCTTAATGAGTTTTCCTGTTGCAATAGGGTCTCCTTTTAAAGCATCTATTATCTCCTTTATGGTAAGAATTGGACCGCAAGCTTTTTCTCCTATCACCCCGCACACTACTTTTTCTTCGAGTTTATCAAACCATTCAATTATTTTATAAATATTTCCAAATGTATAATCCACTACTTTTTCGCTTTTTGGGCCAACATAATCAAGAAATGTTTTAATTTCATACCAAAAACCTGGAACACTTAAATAAGGATGTCTTGATTTGAAATCCTCAAATGAAGATAACCCACTTATATCCACCAATCTTATCGGATTGTTCAGCCCATACACATATCTATTCAAACTCTGTCCATCTCTATCATTTCCGATTAACAGGTCTTTTGTAATAAATCTCCCCACCTCAGGTAAATAATACCTCGCCCTTACATATTTCAGCCCACCCCCTTCATCCATCACTCCGTATCTTCCTATGTATTTAAATGGATTGGGAGTCGAACCATTGCTATTTGCAATCTTACCAAAAGAATCATAGGCATAGGCATCCGTAATGGTTTCGGTTTCATCAGTTAATGCAATCGTGCTTCCTCTTGAATCATAATGGTAGATATATGTTTTTCCATCAGGCATAATCTTTGAAATTAAACCCAGTCCATAAACATAATATGCTATGATTATCCCGTTATTATCGGTTTCGGCAAGGACATTCGTTAGGTTTCTATTCACATCCAGAATGTACCTCTTCGTCACCCCTCCTTCGGTCTTTATATACCTGTTTCCAACGCCATCGTAGCCATATTGTGAAACAACGCCTTCAATATTGCTCTGAATTAATCGATCTTCATAATCATACAAAAATGTATCACTCCCTTTAGTCTTTAGATTTCCATTAGAATCATAAGTAAAAGTCACCCCACCGCCACTAATCAGACGATTCTCCTTGTCATAAGTATATGAGATGTTCTTCGGTGAAAGCACTGGCATAAGGGGCTCATCCTGCACCACCTGAAGATGGTTGCCAACTTGATCAAGCGTGTAAGAATAACTTGAGATGATTGAGGAATTCGATTTTATGTTCGTTAAACCAATCAACCTTGAAGCAGAATCATAAGTGTAATTAGCCCTTGTGCCATTGGAATTTAATGTGCTTATAAGATTCCCGGCATTATCATAATAGTAAAAGGTAGAATTCGTAAGCCAATCCGTTACTCTCGTTAACCTATTCAGAGCATCATAAGTGTAATTTACTAACTTCCCATCTGGGTAGGTCAATGTAATTCTGTTTCCATTTGCATCGTATCCATATCCAACGGTGTTTCCAAAGGGATCGGTATAAGAGGTCATCCGATTCAAAGCATCGTAAGTATATAAAGATGTTCCCAATCTATCGACCATCCTTATTCGATTCCCATTCTCATCATAGGTAAATGTTACTGTTGAGGCATCGGGGTAGGTAATCTGAATCAACCTATTATTTGCATCATAAGCGTAGTTGATTATATTTCCATTGGCATCAGTAAGCCTAACTCTGTTCCCAACCGCATCGTAAACATACTGATATGTGCTTCCGAGAGGCTCTACTTTCTGAATCAATCTATTCAAATCATCATAAGCATATGTAGTTGTATTCCCATTTGGATCGTTCATTGTAAGACGGTTTCCATTTGAATCGTAGGTATAAAGAACAGTCCCACCGTTGGCATCTATAACTTTCGTAAGCCTCCCCATAGCATCGTATTCAAATGAAGTCCGTTGGCCTTTCGGGTTGGTTGTGCTCAAAATCCTACCAATTACATCATAGGTCGTCGTTGTTGTATTGCCGAGAAAATCACTAACCGAAATTACCCGATTTAAGGCATCATATGTATAAGTTGTTGTCTGTCCCAATGGATTGGTTTCAGTGAGCTTGTTTCCATTGGCATCGTAGGTAAATGTTGTTGTATTCCCCAAGGGGTCGGTGATACTCAAGAGATTTCCAACAGCATCATAAGAGTAATTAGTCGTATTTCCCCTCTTGTCTCGAACAGAGATTTTTCGGTCAAGGGAGTCATATGTGTTTTCTAAATAATTTCCAAGCGGATCAATAATCTTTGTAAGCAAATTCTTCACATCATATTCATAATTTGTGGTATTGCCTCTTGGATCGGTAAAGGATATCTTATTATTATTTTCATCGTATGTGTAAGTGGTTACATAACCCATCGGATCTGTAATTGTAAGAATATTGTTGTTATTATCATAGGTATAGGTTGTAATCCGATTCAGGGCATCCTTTATTGTAAGCTTTCTACCCACACCATCATAAGTGTAGGTGGTTTTATTCCCGAGGGGATCGGTTACCTCAACTAAATTACCCTCAGCATCGTAAGAATTTGTTGTGGTTTTCCCCCTCGGATCGGTGATTGTTATAGGCTGGCCATAAGTATTGTAAGTTATGGTTGTAAGGTTCCCCAGAGGATCGGTCGTCTTAATCAAATTGCCTTTGGCATCATATTCAAAGTTTGTCGTATTTCCAAGTGCATCTGTTCTCGCAAGAGGATTATTGTTTTCGTCGTAGGTAATGGTAGTTAAATTTCCGAGTGCATCCACTTTTGAAATCACATTTCCTCTTTCATCATAAGAATATCGGGTGATATTTCCATTCTTATCCTTGACCTCAGTGCGGTTACCACGAGAATCATATGTGTAATAGATTGAATTCCCAAGAGGATCAGTCTCCTTAATTAACCTCATCAGTTCATCATGGAAGTGAATGGTAGTATTCCCGAGGGTATCAATGATTATTGTTTTCCTATCAACATTTTCATATGTGTAGAGGGTCTGTCCTCCTTTTGCATCTCTCTGAGAAATAACTACCCTCTTTTGGTCATCATAAACATTAGTTATGAAGGTATTTCCTCTTGGGTCTGTGGCTGTAAGCAACTGGTGTTGGGAATCATAGGTGTAAGTCGTTGTATTCCCATTCATATCAGTTGCCGATACAAGGTTTCCATTTTCGTCGTAAGCGAATTGGATTGTCCTGCCAATTGGGTCTGTGATTTGGGTGATGCGGTTGTTTCCATCATAAATGAAGTCAATATTTCTTCCTACGGTATCAGTAATGCGGGTTAAATTGCTTCCCATGTAAGTCAGGCCTATTGTGTTTCCATTTTTATCAACGATGCTTGTAAGAAGCCCAGGTGAATTGAAATTGAAATTCGTCAGGTCTTTCTTCTTCAAGATAAAAGTTCCATCACCATTATCTATGAGTGTATCAAAGACCCCATATTGAGGCCTAAATCCACCTGAACCATCAGGAGTCCAGGTCTCAGTCTTTCCATCTCCCCAGCGAATCGTAACAGTTGAATCAGGATTTACTGTAAGAATAATGTTATATGAATGATTCCATCCATAGCCAAGAGGTCCATCCTGATCATCCTGAGAATTATAATTTCGTTCAAAAACAAAGTTTAAGCCTCTACCTGGAATTTCAAGTTCTTTTTTCTGGTATATATAATTTCCAGTTGCAGTATTGACAGGGTCAGGTCCATAGCCAGAGTTTGTTCTAAGACCATTGAGTTCAGCCGGTTTTACAAGAAGCATATTCTCTATGGTATTATTACAGATATTAGTGACGTAAAAGGCTGGCAAATAACCCTCCTTATAAAGACTAATATTGTAGGATCCAGCGTTAATGACAGGGAATGAATAATACCCAGATGAATTTGTTGTTGTTGAAAGACCATTGCTAAGGTTTATAATTACTCCTGATAAGCCGATCTCTGTTGAGGCATCTCGTACATACCCCGATAGTGTTCCATTCGAACAGCCAAGATTAATTAATGCCTGCCTTAGAGAAAAGGCTGTCCCATCCCCTAATTGACCATAATCATTCCGTCCCCATGCCCATACCGTGCCATCAGACTTAAGGGCAAGGCTGTGATCTCCTCCTCCTGAGATAGCAATAACTCCACTCAGACCAATTACCTGAACAGGAGTGGTTCTATTTGAGGTTGTTCCATCCCCTAACTGACCACCCCCATTGTATCCCCATGCCCAGACTGTGCCATCAGACTTAAGGGCAAGGCTGTGATACTCTCCTCCTGAGATAGCAATCACTCCACTTAGACCAATTACCTGAACAGGAGTGGTTCTATTTGAGGTTGTTCCATCTCCTAACTGACCATATCCGTTCCATCCCCATGCCCAGACCGTACCATCAGATTTAAAGGCAAGACTGTGCTCCCCTCCTGGTGAGATAGCAATCACTCCACTTAAACCAATTACCTGAACAGGAGTGGTTCTATATGAGGTTGTTCCATCCCCTAACTGACCATACCAGTTATTTCCCCATGCCCATACCGTACCATCAGACTTAAGGGCAAGGCTGTGATACGTTCCTCCTGAGATAGCAATAACTCCACTCAGACCAATTACCTGAACAGGAGTGGTTCTATTTGAGGTTGTTCCATCCCCTA